>Ga0209726_10000318_pt1 | contig 92711 bp, 104 predicted proteins | sample Subgrocontami54m_FD_187453 | JGI IMG/M metagenome (GOLD analysis project Ga0209726, IMG submission 187453) | Subsurface groundwater microbial communities from S. Glens Falls, New York, USA - GMW46 contaminated, 5.4 m (SPAdes) (version 3) | ecosystem: Environmental > Aquatic > Deep subsurface >...
TCCAAGCAACCGTCGAATCCAGCGGTCCGTCCAGCGACACGGCCACGATTCTTTCTGCCGACAACCTATTGAGCGCGCCGGCTGCAGCGCAAGATCCGCACGACTCCGACGAGGAATTGGACGAGGACGGTGACCCGGTGGAAAAAACCGGAATGGACCCAAAAGCCAAACCAGACTACCCGGAAGACGCCCATATGGATGCGTTGCCTGCGGAAAACCTGCCGCCCATCCGCGTCTTGGAAGCCGCGCTTTTCTTGGCCAACAAACCCATGGCCCACAAACAGCTCCAAGACTTGCTGCAAGTGCCGCGCAATCGGTTGGACGCGTTGCTGGGAGAACTGGCAACCACCGTGCCGAAAGAAAGCGCGTTCGAGCTTTCCGTCAACGAGCACGGCGCCGCGTTGCAACTCAAGCCGCATTACCTGCACCGCGTGGCCAAGTTGTCAAAAGAAGTCGAGCTATCCAAGAAATCCATGCGGATTTTGGCGTTGGTGGCCAAGAAGAAAGAATTGCTGCAATCCGACTTGAAACACTTCTTCAAAGGCGAAATCTATGCCTACGTCACGGAATTGAAGATGGCGGGGTATTTGGAGTCCAAAAAGCACGGCAACACCCGCAAATTGAAGCCGACGACGAAGTTTTTCGAAAGCTTCCAAGTCAAGGAATGATCACACCATGATTGCCATGTACCTGTTGGGCGCCATAGTCCTGGTTTTCTTGGGCCAAATCGTCTACCCGCCTTTGACGGAAATGTTCTTCCTGGAACCGGCCAAAATCGCGTCGGAACCCTGGACCATCATCACCAGCATGTTTCTCCACGGCGGATTGCTTCATTTGTTCTTCAACGGATTCGCGCTGTACATGTTCGGCCCCTATTTGGAGCAAATCATCGGCCCAAAACGGTTTTTGGCAGTCTACTTCCTCTCCGGCATCGCAGGCGCCCTAGCATACGCCGCGACGTACTATTTAGGCATCCTGCCAGCCAGCATTCCGGCACTGGGCGCGTCCGGCGCCATCTTCGGCATTTTGGGTGCAGTAGCCGTGCTGCGGCCCAACCTGCCGATTTACATGTGGTTCGTCCCCATGCCCATGAAGTACGCCGCCTTGGTGTGGGTGGGCTTGGGCCTCTTTGAAACATTCCAAATCACCGGAGTGGCCGGAGCGGCCCACTTGGGCGGGTTAGTGCTGGGCGCCGCCATGGCGTACGTTTGGCTCAAAAGCGGCAAAATCGAGTGGACGCAAGACGCCGGATACTACTGAATCGAAGCGAAACGTGGTTTCAACCCGGAAGCCACCCGAACCTCAAAATTCACGCCGATTGACGAAATCCTGTTCGTTTTAAATACCATGCTTGGGCTCATGACTCAAGAAAAAAACAGTCGTGGGGGGTTTGGACCACAGCAAAGGTCCGTTAGGCTCATTTCGGCTGTTTTTGAGGTGAGGATATAAATGGCAGCTTTCGGACAAGCAATCTACGATATGATCCCGAACATGGGATACCAATTGGTCCACCTGATTACGCTGTTTCTGGCGTTGTGGCTGGCCATGGGCGCGTACAAGATGAAGAAACCCGTTTGGGGCCATTTCTTCGTTTTGTTGGCGTTGGGAGAACTGTTGCACTCGTTGACCCACTTGGGCTACACGACGCTGCCGTTCACGCACCTGATGCAGCAAGTCTTCATCCTGGTCGGTCTGGTATTGTTCGCCATGGACATGAAAGACAAGAAATAAGTTGATTTCAAAAAAGGGGGGAAAGCCAAAAACGCTTTTCCTCCTTTTTTTCTCTTTTTTGCAAAACAAATCAAGCAATTCTTTCCGTTTCCCTCTTCCACTACCATCGAGCCAAGCCCGTCCGTACTTTCAAAAAACGTTGTTTTTTGACGTCCGGCAGCCAATACCCCCAGTCGGCATCCAAACAACGGCTTTTAATTCGCTCACGCCAAAAACGATTTGTAAATGTTCACCTCAAACGCTCAGGCCCGCATGGGTCGGACGGAGGAAATGGCCCCATGAGCGTACGCTTCGAACTCCAAGACAACCGCATTCGCGTCACCGACTTGATCAGCGTGCAGGCCATCGACCGCAGTTTCTTCGGCCACGAGGTAAACGGCAAGAAAATCTTCCTCGACTTGCAGCCCGAAGAAGCCCTCTACTTGATGGACGTGCGGAAAGCTGAATGCGAGAAAAACGGTAAACCCGTGTCCTTTAACCAGGTCGCCGCGGCTTTTGACGGACCCAAGTTCCTCGCCCGCTACTACGGCTTCCGCGACTGGCGCGACCGCGGCCTCATCGCACGGCCCATTACCGACGCCAAAGGACCGTACGGACGCAGTCTATCCGAGAAATACCCCGCCGCCGAAGCCAAGGCGCCCCACGTACACGCCAAAGGCCAATTCTTTTACGACGATTTGATGTCCGTCATCGATGACAACGAGGAAGGCAATGCGTTGTACGAAAACCACTGGTTCGGCCAATTCGGCACCTACAAAGCGAAAAAACACGGCCAATTCCTCAAACTCGACGCTTACGAGACCTTATTTCTGGCGAGGCACGGCAAGTACAAGCTCAACGTCTCCGCCAAAAAAATCGAGGAATACGCCATCGCGCGCCGCCCCGACTTCCTGGAATTGTACGACGTGTACGAAGACTGGCGCATGCGGGGATTCGTGCCCAAGACGGGCTTCAAATTCGGCACCCACTTCCGCCTCTACTTTCCAGGCGCCAAACCCACGCAGGACACCGGCCAGTGGATGCATTCGCGCCACGTCGTACACGTCTTTCCTCGCTCAAGCAAGATGCTCATCTCGGAGTGGGCCCGCGCCATCCGAGTCGCGCACGGCGTCAAAAAGACGTTCATCCTAGCCATCCCAGGCGCCAAAGTCCACCCCAAGGAAAACTTGCTAGACTTCCTGTTGTACCACCGCAAAGGCGGCGACATCGAGAACCCCCGGCACGACTCCCCCACGTACGTCATGCTGGCCCTCAGCGAGGAAGAACAAATCGGAGGACAAGAACTGGCTGAGGCCATCGAACAGGCCAAAGCCATCGGACTTGACCTCATCTTAGCCATCTGCGACCGCGAAACCGCCATCACCTACTACCGCGTCAAACGCATCGAACTACCCAAAAGCAAATACGAGTATTATGAAATTGAGTGGGTGCAACCGTAATCCAAACCAAAAAACAGCACGAACAACAAAGGAAAAAAAAAAGAGCAATCGTTAACTATCGTTTTTCACACCACAAAAAAGGAATCCCCATGTCCACTCAAAAGCCGCAATCGACGCAATTCTGGGCCGACCGCATCGCGCACGAGGCCAAACCCCACGACGGCAAGCACGTCATTGGAGATGCCAAAACGCCATCCGGCCGCATCCACGTCGGCTCACTGCGGGGCGTGCTCATCCACGACGTCATCTACAAAGCCGTCAAGGACAGCGGACAGAAGGCGGAATACGTCTACCGCTTCGACGACTTCGACCCCATGGACGGCTTTCCCCCAGGCTTACCCGAAAACTTCCAAGAGCACATGGGAAAACCGCTCTGCGACGTGCCTACACCTGAGCCCGAAAAGGGCCACGATAGTTTCGCCCGGCTTTACGCCGAGGAATTCCGCGACGTCTTCAAAAAACTGGACTGCAAACCCCGCATCGTATACTCGTCCGAACAATACCGAGCCGGCAAATTGAACAGATTGATCCAAACAGCGTTGGAAAAAGCCGAAACGTTCAACGAAATCAACGCGCGCGTCGCCAAAGTCAAAAAACCGAGTGGCTGGCTACCCATCAACGTCGTCTGCCCACAATGCGGAAAAATCGGCACCACGAGCGTGTCCGACTTTGACGGCAAAACCGTCGCGTATACCTGCGCGAACGTCAAGTACGCCAAAGGCTGCGGCAACCAAGGCCGCATCTCGCCGTTCGACGGAAACGCCAAACTCACCTGGAAGGCCGACTGGGCCGCCACATTCGTCTTGCACCAGGTGACTATCGAAGGCGCGGGCAAGGACCACTACGCCGCAGGCGGCTCCAGAGACGTGGCAAATGAAGTCGTTGAAAAAGTCTTCGACTACCCACAGCCCTACAACTTCCCGTACGAATTCTTCATCATGGGCGGTAAAAAGATGAGCACGTCCAAAGGCGTGGGCGTCTCGGCCATTGACATGGGCCAGAGCCTGCCGCCGGAACTGCTGCGCTTCGTCATGGCGCGCTACAAACCGCAGACGGCGATTGATTTCAACCCCGACGGCGAAACGGTGCCGCGGTTGTACGACGATTGGGACCGCTTCTCGCGCGTGTACTTCGGCAAAGAGACCACACGCGACCCGGACACCGGCCGAATCTTCGAATTGAGCCAGGTCCAGCACGCCAAACCCACCGAGCACTTCCACCCGCCGTTTTCCTACGTCGCATTTCTCTCGCAGATTCCGGGCGTCCACTTGGCCGATGCCATGGAAAAATACAAAGGCACCGCCCTCACCACTGAAGAAAAGCACGAGTTGGACGGCCGCGCCCGATACGCCAAAATCTGGCTGGACCGCTTCGCGCCCGACGACGCCAAGATTCGCATCGTGGAAAAGCTCGACTACGCCGGCCTCACAGAGAGCCAAAAAGCCGTCCTAAGCGAATTCGCCGAATTCCTCGAAACACAAAAGACCGCCGACATCCCGGCCCAAGTGGACGCACTAAAAGAAATCTGCGAACACAACGGACTAAAGACGGGCGACTTCTTCTCCGCCGCCTATCGGATTTTCATCGGACGCGACAAAGGGCCCAAGCTGCTGCCGTTTTTGGCGGCGTTGGACAAGTCATTTGTAGTGCGGCGGTTACAATTGAAAGCATGAAGATTCTCGTCATTTCCGACATCCACGCCAACTTGCCGGCACTGCAACAATTGGAATCCTACGCCAAGCAGGCGGACCGCATTTTGTGCCTGGGCGACACCGTGGGCTACAACGCGTTTCCCAACGAATGCATCGATTGGCTCCAAGACCACGATGCGGAGTGCGTCAAGGGCAACCACGACCAAGCCGCATTGGACGAAAAAACCGAATGGTTTCACGACGCGGCAGCACTTGCCATTGGATGGACGCGCAAGGAGCTGACCAAAAAAAGCCGAAAATTCCTCCAAGATCTACCGCTTCAAATCCGGATGGAACACGAAGGCGTGAACCTGTTGGCGGTCCACGGCTCACCGCGCGACCCGCTGCACGAATACGTGTTTCCGGACGATCTGGTGGACGTGCCCGATAGCGTCGACATCTTGGCCGTGGGCCACACGCACCTGCCGTTCATCCGTAAACAAACCTCGGAAAACGGGCGCAAAAATACGTCAAAAAAAACCGGCCAAAAATCAGCCGCATCAACCAAGCCTTCCCAAAACGCACCGGCATCGGGAAAAACAATCACGATTTTCAATCCCGGAAGCGTCGGACAGCCGCGCGACGGCGACGCCCGGGCAAGCTTTGCATGGCTCAAGTTGCCGGAAATGAAAATCAATCTCCAACGAATGAAATACCCGGTTGAAGAAACGGCGAGAGCCAACCAAGACGCCGGATTGCCCGACTCTTTGTCCGAACGCCTGTTCGCCGGCCGCTGACGCCCCAAAGCCTTTTTATTGAAGACCGGCCAGAAATTGCTTTGGAAAGCCCCAAAAGCGGAGTGCTTTTTTTCTAGGATTTCAATGTTCAGGTTGGACCTTTGATGCAAGCGGAAATCAACATCGGAACCGTCGGACACGTCGACCACGGCAAAAGCACGCTGGTCTACCAACTGACGGGCAAGAAAACGGACTCGCACAGCGAAGAAATCAAACGCGGCATCACCATCAAACTCGGTTACGCCGACGCCCTAGTCTACAAGTGCTCCAATCAAAAATGCGGCAAATACGGCACGCTTGCTAAATGTGCGGCCTGCCAGACCGACGCCAAAGCCGAACGGCTCATCTCGTTCGTCGACGCGCCGGGACACGAAACGCTCATGGCCACCGTGATTGCCGCATCGTCCATCATGGACGGCGCCTTGTTCGTGATTGCTGCAAACGAAAAATGTCCCGCCCCGCAAACGGCCGAACACCTCATGATCCTGGAAGCGGCTAAGATTCCCCACGTCATCATCGTCCAAAACAAAGCCGACTTAGTCACGAAAGAGCGTGCCAAATCGCACGCCAAGGAAATCCGCGAATTCCTCAAAGACTCGCCCTACGCCCAAGCGCCGATTATTCCTACGGCGGCCAACACGGGCATCAACATGGATGCCTTGTTGGAAACCATCCAAAAGACGATTCCCACGCCCAAACGCAACCCTGGCGAAACCTTCCGCATGCACGTGGTGCGCAGCTTCGACGTCAACAAGCCCGGCGCCAAATTGGAGAAACTAGTCGGCGCAGTCCTCGGCGGCGCCGTCCGCACGGGCGCCGTCAAAGTCGGTGACGAAATCCAGATCCTGCCCGGCGTGCTCAAGCAGAAGAAAAACAAGGAAACGTACGAATCGCTCAAAAGCACGGTGCTGAGCCTCAACGCCGGCAGCAGCAAATTGGAGCTAGCGGGCCCCGGCGGACTCATCGCGCTATCCACCAATTTGGATCCCTCGCTTGCCAAAGCCGACGCGTTGGTCGGATGCCTCGTGGGCCGTCCCGGCACCTTGCCGCAGCCGGCGTACGAACTCACCGTCGAAATCACGCCCATGCCCCGCCTGTTGAGCACGTTTCCCGCCACCCTGACGCCGAACGAACCGCTCGTGCTGGGCGTGGGAACCGCCACGACCATCGGCTTCGTCCAAAGCCTCAAGAAAAAAACCGTCACGCTCAAATTGAAAAAACCGGTGTGCGTCGAAAAAGGCGACTTGGTCGCCGTCATGCGCCGTTCCGACAACCGCTGGCGCGTGTACGGCGTCGCCCACATCGTTTAACAAAAAAAAAAACCCGGTTTGGAAAAAAAAAGAAATAGCACGACTCCGCCAACTTGGAAAAAGAAAAAAAAATCGCGGCCTTCATCAGAAAAAAGAACCAAGACAACCGTTTGCCAAAAAAAGAAAATAAAAATCCAAAACGTGGTGCAGCAATGCGACTCGTCCTTCTTGGTCCCCCCGGTTCCGGAAAAGGCACGCAAGCCGTCCGACTTGCCCAACACTACGGATTGCAACACGTCGCCACCGGCGACATCCTGCGCGACGAAGTCGCCCAAAAGACGGATTTGGGACAAAAAGCCAAAACCTTCATGGACTCCGGCCAACTCGTGCCGGACCAACTCGTCTCCGACATGATTGCCGCCCGCCTCCAACCCGCATTCATTCTTGACGGCTACCCCCGCAGCCTGCCGCAAGCTGAAAGCCTCACTGCCTTGCTCAAACAAAAAAGCTGGCAGCTGGATGCCGTCTTGAACCTAGAGGTGCCGGAAGACGAAATCGTCGCCCGCCTCGGTGGCCGCCTTCTTTGCATCCAATGCAAGGCCGTTTTTCCCGCCCGCACGCCAAGCCCGTGCCAAAAATGCGGAGGAAAATTGGGCAAACGCGCCGACGACAACCCCGACACCGTCCGGCAACGCCTCGCCGTCTACCACGAAAAGACCGAACCGTTGGAAGACTACTACAAAAAACAAGGATTGCTTAAAGACATCCGAGGCGTGGGCACGCCGGACGACATCTTCCAACGCATGCAGGACGCCTTTTCCAAATCTAAAAAGTAAAGCCGGCGCCAAGCAAAGCCATCTCGTTACCCCCCACCCGAACAGCGTCCCGATAATCCGAATCGGTTTAATACCCGCCCCGCTTCAACCATTCCAATCATGAAGCGCGGACCGGTTTTGCTCATCCTCTTGCTTTTGGCCAGCACCGCGTTCGCGCAAGCCGTTGACGTCCAAATACAGGTGGAACAGGTGAACGGAAAAACCTGGACCATCGACGAAAAAATACGGTTTGACTCCACGCAAACCGTACGCCAAATCCAACTCCTTCCGCCAAAAGCCACGACCGACGTCGAGCTGGTGAGTAAACCGGACGGCAAAGGACTGTTCGAAGCCAAAGCCGACGGCGTGGCCCCTTCGGTAGCACAAACCAGCGAAGGCAAGGAATGCATGCAAGTCAAACCCACTGGAAACAACCGATTCCAAATCACATACGACCCGCTGTGCCAAGCATGCGGCACGGACATGCAGGCCCGAATCAGATACGGAACCGGAGGACCTTCCAGCACCGTCGTCATTCCCCTGGATGTGTCCTGCCAGGCCGATGTGCTTATCGTCACCCGCGCCGGGCTCGACGAAGATGGAAAAAAACGTTTGAAAAAAGACGCACGCTATGCCGACTCGTTAAGGCAATACATGGAAGCGTTGGCTCACGAAACACCCCAGCCGCTTTCCTCCCGCTACGTCGAACTGGACCACGCAATGGCCCGCGTCACGTTCGGCGTGGACAACAAAGCGTTCGAAGCCATTGTGAAACCAAGGGGTCGAGAAAAAACCGATGCGTATTACGAGAGGTTTTACGCCCAAACCAATGAAGCCAACGGCCTGGTGGCACAGCTCGATAAGGTCCAGGCCGTGGTATTCGGACTCCCGGAAAGCCGCACATCCATGAAATACCTGTTGCTGCTAGGAGGACTGACACAGATGCCCATGCCGGGATTTCCGTTCCCCCGGAGTAATTTGTATAACAACAACAACCGGGGTTTCGTTCCTTCCGACGAATTGTACGGCAGAGGCATGACGTTTACAGCCGCCGAAGTCGAAAAAATCCATTCGGACAGAAAACAGTGGTTTGACACGTACAAAAGCGCCGTAAACCGTTTGGAAAATCAGAAGCTGACGGTGGCCGTTGGACGGATCCCAATCGCCACAGAAGAGCGTTCAACAAAACTGATCTCGGAAAAACTGGAGCAGTACACCCGCACTCGATTGATGAGCACGCAAATGAAAGAGATTAAAAAAACCCTCCTAGTCGTCGACCGTTGTGGGGGATCGGACTGTTTTATCAACAGCGAATTTGTGCGTACGGGTTTTGCCCATGACGAAAAGGCCCAATGCGATGAAGAGACGTGCGGCCCCATCAAAGCACAATACTCACCACCGTACTGTTCGTACCACGTCGGAAAAGCCGTCGCGACGTGCCGTCCGTTCGTATTGTTCAAAGAAATAAAAAACGCAGACGCCCTTTACTTTTACACCCACGGCTCCCGCGGCCTGTTCCTATCAGAAACCAAAGACCGCAACTCGTTTACCGTGCTGACGGCGTCGGACGTGGTCGATAATTTGGACCTGCACAGCAAAGAGCCAGTCGTCTTCACCGACTCCTGCTACGCAGCGGCCCTGGACCTTGCCCCCGAAGATCCAGAATTGAAAAACAAGGCCAAAACGCCGGAAGAGTTACAGAAAACCTGGAACAAACGAGCCATGCCATTGGCGCTTTTATCCAAAGGCGCGATGATGTATTTCGGCTCCACGCGGGCCGTCCCGTCTTACGAAGAAGCCTACTACCAAAATAAGGTCAAAAAAGAACCGTTGTACTCACCGATAGACAAGTTCGTACGGTTGACATCGGCCAACCGAAAAAACGAGGTCATACGCGTGGGAGATGCCATGGTAAAAGTCAAAGAGGAAGCCATCAAGCGTGCCAAGGAACCGGGGGACAAAATCGCGTTTTTCGCGTTCCAACTGTACGGAGATCCCACGTTACGAATCTTCCGCACCGGAAATGTTAAATTGAAGACGACGCCGGATGGCACGCCCATACCCTGGTCAAACGCTGAAATCCAATCCGGTCCAGGATGTACGGAACCCAGAGAGGCCCCATGGCAAGGTCCTAAAATGGCGGCACAGGACGCGCCCAGAAAATCATGACGAAAACCGCGCCCCAAACCAAAAGCCAATAAAACCCTCGAAACCAGAAAAACAATGCTGTTTTTGAATCCCATTGGCCACCAACCAATGCAAAACCACAAGGGCCCGTAACTCAGCTTGGCAGAGTATCTGGCTTTTAACCAGAGAGTCGGGGGTCCAAATCCCCCCGGGCCCGCTCTAAGCAAAAGCGATGGAGCTGCCGCCCACATCGCCAACCTGATTTGCTATCCCGTCTTTTTTTTGGACACCATTATTGGGATATATACGAAGAACGAAATGATTCAATGCTCGTCCTCCTCGACACCAACTTCATCGTGGCCTGCATACAAAACAAGGTCGACCTCCGGGAACAATTGGAACGCCAAGGGCCATCCGTGAAATTAAACGTGTTGGGCCGCGTCATCGAAGAAATCGCTTTTCTGCCGTTGAAAGAAAAGAAACTGGCCCAGCTTTTTTTGGATTCGTACAAGCCGGAATTGGTGCCGGCCGTGGGCGTGACGGACGACCAGCTCATATCGCACGCCAAAAAGTCAGGATCGGCCGTTGCGACGCTGGATTCGGGCCTCAAAAAAAGGTTAAAAAAGGAAGGGGTCCCCATTATTACCCTGGCTCGTAACCGAGTCGTCTTCTCTGAAGATTCCGACGCTTAGTCGGGGGATGGTTTTTACCCACATGGTTTACAAGGTACTCACGTTCAAGGAAAGCGTCCGAATCCCGCCGAATTTGTTCAGCATGAACCTCAACAAGGCGGCATTGGAAATCCTGCGCGAACAGCACGAACGCACCGTCAACAAGGACTACGGCATCATCGTGTGCCTGCAAAGCGCGAAAGTGCAGTCCGAAGGCCGCGTCCTGCAAGGCGACGGCGCGGCGTACTTCGACGTTGAGTTCGACGCGTTGTCGTTCATCCCCGAAGTCAGCGAAATCGTGGAAGGCGAAGTCACCGAAATCGTCGAGTTCGGCGCTTTTGTGCGTTTGGGCCCCATCGACGGCTTGGTCCACGTCTCGCAAGTGGCGAATGACTTTTTCAGCTATGATAAAAAAACGCAGAGCCTGGTCGGCCGCGAATCCAAACGCGCCATCAAGAAAGGCGACATGGTCAAAGCCAAAGTCGCCACCGTTTCGCTCAAAGACACTATCCCAAACAGCAAAATCGCGCTGACGATGCGGCCCGAAGGCATGGGCAAGAAAAAAGCAGGAACTCATAAAGGAGCCAGGGGATAAGACATGGCCGCTGACAAAGCCTGCACCAAATGCCGCGCCATGGTCGACGGCCACACCTGTGCCGTGTGCGGCGGAACCGACTTGACCAAATCGTGGGAAGGCCAGATTTTTATCTACAATTACGAGACGTCGGAAGTGGCCAAAGCCATCCACGCCCCGGCCAACGGCCGTTATGCGCTCAAAATCAAGTAAAAAACCGTAATCATCCATCCTGACCAAAAAAAATGGAAGAAAACAAAAAAAACCGATAAGAAAAAACATTCATCAAACGCAGGTGCAACACCGAAATGGAAATGACCGTCAAATCCGAAAAAGACAACCCCTTGTTCGACCGCAAAGAAGTCATCGTCCAGCTGGACCCCGTCCAGACCACGCCGTCCCGAAAAGACGTGCTGGAGGCGTTGGCCAAGAAGTTCGGCCACAAGGAAACCATCGTCATCGACAAGATTACGCACCACTTCGGACGCAAAAACGTCCAAGTCAGCGCCAAAATCTACTCCAAAGTGGAGACTATGAAAGAAACCGAGCCAGGCTTCAAACTGGCCCGCACCGAGGGACGAAAGAATGGCGGAAAAGCAAAAGACCAAAAAGCATAAGCCGTACGCGCCCGGCAAGAATTGTCCCAAGTGCGGCCCCGGATTCCGACTGGCCGAGCACAAGAACCGACGCTCGTGCGGCAAATGCAGCTACATGGAAACCAAATCGGCCGAACCGTCCAAAGCCTGATACGAATCCGACCGACGCGGTTTTGACCCTCTCTTTCGCACCCGTAGCGCCCGCGGTACGCAAAAACGCTTGAATGGCCAACGCCGCTTTAAAAATCGACTGCAAATAACCAAAACCCTCCAAAAAACATTTATGTAATAAGTGTAAAACAATCCGTACCGAAGTATTTTAAAATAAAACCTATTGCATAGTTTGGCAATCAGCAAACCGGCCAGTCCATACTGGAGAGCAGGTGAAGAACCCCCATGAAGAAACGCACCACCGCCAAAGTGTTAGCCTTGACCACGGAGGTCTTGCGCAACCGCACCATCGCGTCCAAAATCGTCATGGACGCCGCCGACACGCTGTCCAGCGGAGGCTTAGTCATCATGCCCACGGAAACCGTGTACAGCATCGCGGTGGATGCTACAAACGACGACGCCGTTCGCCGCGTGTTCGAAGCCAAACAACGCCCGCTTGAGCGCAGCATGCCCATCATGGTGTCCGACCGTTACATGATTGAAGAATACGCGGAATTGTCGCCCTTGGCGCGCCACTTGATGCACTGCTTCATGCCCGGACCCCTCTCGCTTATCGTGCCGCTTAAAACCGACGCCAAACTGGCACCCAGCATTACAAGCGGTCCCGGCGTGTCGTTCCGCATCCCCGGCAACGACTTCGCGCGCGCCATCGTCGCAGAACTGGGAAAACCCGTCACCACCACGTCGGCCAACATCTCCGGCGAAGGGCACCTGCACGCGGCGGACGAAGTGCGCGCCACGTTCATGGAAAAAGTCGACATGATTCTAGACCAAGGCAACTTGGCGCCAGTGCAGCCCTCGACCATCGTGGACTTGACGTGCGTGCAGCCGAAAATCGTTCGGCAAGGCCCGGTGAGCGACGAGGAAATATATCGCGCCATCGCCGAATTCAAGGCCAAAGTCATCGTGGCGACGGTCTGAAGCCGAAAAGCCGTCCGACCGGGTGGCTGACTTTTTCTTTTGTTTTCAAGCACAGAGCCGGCGGTAGGCCCAACAGGAGTAAACTCGTTCGGGCGATTAAACCGGTTCAACCAAAGACGATGGCGAAACCGTCGACACAGAGGTATTAACGGATGCTGAAGCGTCAGCCGGTGCATCGACCAAAACTTCACGGCGCTCCAACGATGCGACCACTTCCGAATTAGGCTGCGTAATCAAAACCCCGACGAACAAATGATCCTGGACTCCGACTTTGACCGTCAGATTCACCGAATCACCTACCACCAAACCCGGAGACACAGCCGCTGCCGAACCGGAAAAGCCCTGATTACGGAAATAATCATCCACATGACGGCTCGGCAAATCCACTGCCCCCGATGACGTGTTGAACGCCAACAAGTCAGGCAACTGCACAACGGCCAGACGGACAAAAGGCGCGTAACAGGTATTTACCACGAACGATTCAATGGGACCAACCGAAGCATACGGCGCAAGTTCCACCCACATCGAGCCCTGGGAGTCAAACGACACGGCCCGCACCCCCGGCAAACGTTTAACCTCCAGTTCCACACCGCTCGAGCGAGGACATTGCGCAAAAGCCAAAGGCGTGAAGTCTAAAATCTTCGCCGAAACGTCAGTCGAACCGGAAAAGGAGGAGGGCTGACCGGGAGTCAAAACGGTTGAACCAAATCCTGAAAAGGCATTGGATTCCAACACGTCCGACGAATTAGTCAAACCCCGGTGATCCAACGACGCTCGCATATCATCCAGGGGTTGAAAAAGACCGACCAACTTGAACGAATGATCCGCAACGACTACCACGACCGTCGCATTGACTCGGTCGCCCGGCGCATAAACCGGCGACAGTGCAGCCTGTGAAGCGGAATTCTTCGCCTGGAAATAAGCATCTAGATCCCGCCCTGACACGCGTACAGGTCCGGAAGAAGTGTTCAGAAACAAATCGGCCGGAAACTGGACCGTAGCCATGCGGTAAAGGGGTTGCCCGCAATGATACAGCACGAACGACTCCAGGGGCCCCACGGAAAAATCGGGCGCGAATTTGATTCCCAAATAGGATGAAGAATCAAACAAGGCGCTCTCGACGCCGGGCAAAGACTTGACTATAACGTCCGCCCCCGAGGCAGGATTGCACCCCACTACAGCAAAAGGCATCAACTGCAAAACCTTTACGGGGACCGTAACGGAGCCGACAAAATCAGGAAATGGCGCAGGGACCGATTTGACCGCAGTTCCGGAAATGTAGACGCCGCCGAAGACAACCACTGAAAGAATGAGCGCCAAGCCCGCATCCCATAAAACCTGCGACCAGTCTTTGACCACCACATCCTCACCAGCATAAGCATACGCGGCATAGCCGGCGACCACGGAAACAAAAATCCAATAATACCCAATCCAGGAACTTCCAGAAAACGCATTGGCAATCACGCCAGCCAGACATTCAAACGCAAAGCCGACAACCAACGCAATATTCCGGCGACGCTCATCCTTTCCAAACAAAATCAGTACGAAGAAAAAGGCGGATGCCTGGAAAAAAAAGCCCACGGAACCAATCATCGAGGGAAGAAAGGCCCAATACCGGGGAATCGACAACGACATGAACAAGTCAACTGCGAAAGGAAATATAAACCCGCAAAGCGAGTCGGCTGGACCAAATCCAAAAACACGAAGGAAAAGGCCGAAAATCGGGCTCGTCCTAAGCCCACAGGACGTCGACAGCATCCGCCCGCCAATCAGGCCGCGCCTTGGCATCGGCTCCGAGAGGTTTTTGGCCCGCCTTGAGAGCCAACAAGCCGTTCCACGCAATCATGGCGCCATTGTCCGTCAAGAACTTGTTTTCCGGAACGAGCATGCGGGCGCCGCGTTCTTCGCACATGACCTTCGTCTTATGTTGGAGGATTTTGGAACACGCCACGCCGCCAGCCAACACGAGCTCGTCTTTTTCGAAGTGGGCCAACGCGCGTTCGCTTGCTTCACACACCATGTCAAACGCCACTTCCTGCAATGAAAACGCCAAATCGGCAGGTAAAACGTCGGCATCTTTTTTTCCGGCCACGACGTCACAGGTTTTTCCGGAGCCTGCGGCATTCGTTTTTCCGGAGCTTGCGCCTTGGTTTTTGCCGGCAACGCCTCCTGTTTTCCCGTTTTCAAACCGGTTCTTGAACGCGGTGTACAACCCCGAAAAGCACACGTCCATGCCTTTGACCGTATAAGGTAATTCAACGAATTGCTTGCCTTGCAGGGAAAGTTCGTAAAGCGGCGGTCCGCCGGGAAAACCCAGACCCAACAACCGCGCCGACTTGTCCAACAAGTTGCCGATGCCGATGTCCAGAGTCTCGCCGACCACGGCATAACGCGAGGCGCGGCGGTTTTTGCCGTTGTCTGCCGATTGGCCTTTTTTCACAGTGACCACACCGGAGCCCCCATCCACGCCATCATCCCGGACCAAAAGCTGCGTGTTGCCACCGGATACGTACAAGTAAACCGGATCCTTTGCTTTGCACTCCTTGCGCCCGATTTCGAGGTGCGCCACCGCGTGGTTCACCCCCAACAACGGCACGCCCCACTGCGCCGCCAAAGGCTTGGCGAATTGAAGGCCTTCGTGCAACAGCGTGCCGATGCCGGGGCCTTGCGATACCGCAATCGCGTCGATTTTTTCGGACGCATCCGGGCCCAACGGCTCCAACGCCTTTTGCAACACCAAATCGCGGTGCGCCTGGTGGAACCCGAGAACCTCGCGGGGCACCATGCCTTTCCCCGACGACGTAAAACTGGCTTTTTCATTCGACAAAAAGCGGCCGCTGGAGTCGACGACGGCGGCGCCGAAGGTGTGGGCGGTGCATTCGATGCCAAGACAATACATAGATTCGAAACACAACGTGATGACCGCACCGTATTAATCATTCACTGATAACTACAAACCCATGGCGTTTCCGAGAATCCTTGCAGTAAGGCATTTTTCACGCATACACCAATTATTCCTGCCCGAAGAGCACCAAAAGGACCTGCGGCACGGAGAAATTCAAATCATGCGGCTATTCAAGCGAGCAGCACGCAGAAACATACCTCGAACACTATACATCGAAGGTCTTCCCGACCTCATAGAAGAAATGCAAACCTCTAGCGAAAGCCTTACTCACAACCCGTATTTAGCCGCCGTGAAGGTAGCGAAACGGCATGGCTGGAAAATAGTTCCCTTGGACAGATACTCAATTGATCGGGTACGGTCGAAAGGACCGAGACAATTGGCGGAATACATCGAAGAAAAGCCACAAGGCAAAATGAAAATACGCGGAAAAAACGTGAAGACGTACATCAATAACGAGGTACGGGAAAAACACTGGGCCAATTGCATCACCAATGCCGAATCCCATGATTTCGTCCTAATCCACCCCAATCACGTGGAAGGCCTGCTTCAGAATTTAGGCGCGAGTGCCGGGAAAAAAGTGAACTGGATTCATCAAACAGATAGGCTACATGTGCCCCGATTGACTGAACGCAAACTGAAACTACTCAAGCGGTTTAGGGACATGGCACGAGCTGCCAGAAGAACGGGAACAAGTGAGAGGAAAACGGATGAATAAGCACACGATCGTGGGAGCCGAAGCCACCGTCCGCATCGAAAAAGACCGCGTCGTCAAAACCCGCTTCCCAAAGGCCTACCGGTTGCCTGAATTGGATGCCGCCCTCCGAAAACAAAGAAGCCGCCGCGAAGCCCGCCTTTTGCGCAGGCTTTTCAACATCATCCGCGTGCCAGCGGTCCTTGAAGAATCCGAAGACACATTGGTACTGGAAAAGATCGACGGCGAGCCGCTCAAACGCCACGTGACGATCCAACGGTGCGAGCAGGCAGGGGCCTTGGTGGGAAAGATGCATTCCGTCCAAATCATCCACGGCGACCTGACGACGTCCAACATCTTGGTCGAACACGTGGGCAAACAAAAAGAGCGAATCGCCTTGGTGGATTTCGGTTTGTCGTACCCGTCTCACAAGCTGGAAGACTTCGCCACCGACGTGCACGTGTTCGAGGAATTGGTGTCCACGGAGTGCTTCGACGCGTTTTGGAAAGGCTACCAAGCCACGCAGCCGAAAGCCAAAGATGTTGCCGCGCGATTGGAAAAATTGAAGGGGCGCGGCCGCTACCACGGCGGTTGAAGAAGCGGCGTACAGCAAAGCAATAATAGCGACGCGGCGGTTAGACCAATATGCGTAAAGGCCAAGGCACATTCGAATACATCCTGCTTTTGGGTGGGGCCATAGTCATCACCACTTTGGCACTCGTTCTCCTGATCAATACTACGCCAAACGTGGACGAACAAAAACAATGCGCCATCGCCGCCCGGGCCGCGCTGGAGTGTTTCTACCCCAACGGCACGTTCAACAACGAAACCACGTTCCCCTTCAAAAACCAAAACGCACCCTGCAACTGCACATTCAATACAAACGTCGTCACCGACCCCGGCACGCCGACACCTACAGCATCCGTCAGTCCTACGACGACGCCAACACCCAGTCCAAGCGCAACACCATCGGCCACGCCCAGCGCATCCCCCACCGCTTCCGCCTCACCATCAGCAAGCCCGTCTCCTAGCGCAACACCCACGCCATCGCCAACCGTTTCACCCACTCCAACACCAAGCCCAACTCCCACGGCTACACCCAGCCCGTCACCGACACCAACGGCAACGCCTACCCCCACGCCTGCGGTTTGCCCCGTCGCGCCGTCCACCGGCTTGGTGCTCTACTTGACGTTGGACGAAACGCAAGGCTACTTCGTCGACCAATCCGGACAGAACAACCACGGAACCGCATTTGGAACGCTGAGATACGGACCGGGAAAAATTGGAAACGCAATCGGTTTTGACGCCGCAACCGGATACATCAACACCGGAAGCGCCGCCAGCCTCAATCCGCCCAATGCCATGACGGTCGCCACCTGGGTCAAGCCCAGCGGTTTTGACGGCACCGGGACCGGACAGCGCACGCTCATCGAACGGCGGCAATACGGCTCACAGGACAGCTACCAGCTCAGCCTATCTCCGTCCGGCAGCGCCACGCCGGGCCGCATCCACTTCAGTGTGTGGACCGTCAACGGACAGAAATCCGTCGACTCCGTGACCACCGCGCCCTTGAACACCTGGACGCACGTGACAGCGACATACGACGGCACCATGTTGCGGCTCTACACCAACGGTGTGCAAGAAGCCCAAACCGCCGCCACCGGCGCCATTACCGCCAGCAGCATCAACACCATCATCGGCACCGGCAACCAGGGAACCATCAACTTCTACAAAGGCGAAATGGATGAGGTCCGCATCTACGCGCGGGCCCTCAGCGCACAGGAAACGCTGGACTTGGCCCGAAGCGCCACGCCGCCCGGCTGCCCGACTGGCGGAACGGCCACGCCAACGCCATCCCCGACTTCCACACCAACGCCCACGGTCAGTCCAAGTCCAAGCGCCTCCGCGAGCCCCACGGCGTCGGTCACACCCAACCCATCAGCGTCGGCTTCACCCACGGCATCTGCAAGCCCCAGCGCTTCCGCAACGCCGGCTGCCACGCCCAGCGCGACACCTCCACCCACCGGCGTCTTCATTCCCGACAAGAAATGCTCCACGAACCTTCATTTCAATTTCATCCGTCCGTCCAGCGGGATGCGGTGCTGGGAAGGAAAAGTGCAGTACAATGTCGGGTCAGCGTCCTGGCTGCTGCCATTTAGTTCGCACAAGGTCAAAGTCAACGGTGGGCAATACGGCGTGGACGACGGGTGCGAACGCATCATCGTCAACGGCGTGACGGTGGTCGATCGATTCGGTCCCTGTGCGCAAGCCACCGGTAACATGTGCCTATACGCCCATGGCGGCTCTTTTAGCAAGCAAGTCGACGTTATCGGCTCGGCCGTGACCATGGACATCAAATACGTCGATGCATTCACCTGCACATGCAATCAAGGCAACCTGTGGATCGAAAGCACCGTGACGTATGAAGCTCCTCAATGCGCCGAACAAGCAGGCTACACCATCAACGGCTGAAAGGCCGATTGAATAAAATAACGAAAAAAAGAAACGAGGGCTAATTGAGAAAAAAGAAAAAGCCGTCTGCTAGACGTGCAAATGCTTACACGAAAAGCCAACGGGTCAAAGCCTAAAGCTCGCCCACACGGCGTTTGAGCTTGCGCTTGAGACGGCGGCGGCGTTTCTTGACCCACTTCCATCTCATTCTTCCTGATTTTTTCCATTTTCTGGGACGGTAACCCATTGACAAACCTCAGTCTAAGACTTTAAGAGAAACTAGTTCTTGGCACGACGTCTTTAAAAACCGAACGGCTTCATCACACCGCGAGTCATTTCGATTTGATCAAATGCACCAAGCCGTCGATGCGTTTGTCCAAATATCCGTGGTCCGTCTTGGTCTCCAAAGTGCGTTGCAAGTCCTGCACGTCGGATTTGAGTTGCAACGCCGATCCTTCCAAGGAATGCAGGATGCCTTCCAATTGGCGGGCCTCACGCGACAAGTTTTTCTGGAAACGCGCCGTGTTCTGCAACAACAAGATGATGACTAACGCGCTGAGTCCGAACAAGCCCAAAGTCAACCCGTCCAATTCCGCCATTTCACTTCAACTCCACGCGGATCTGGTCGTTGAGGTCGTCCAGCGCGACTTGCTTGTCTTTCAGCATGAGTTTGTTCGTCGCCGCGGCAAGCAGTTGTTCGGCTTCCTGATACGACGCCTTGGAGTTGGCTTTGTAGCGCAGGACCGACACGTTGGACTGCAACGCGCCCATGGCGTGGACTAAGCCTTCGGCGCGCTGACGCATCTTGGCGAACTGGACTTCCAACTGGGTGGCCGTCTGGTAGACGTAGACGAAAAGCACGCCGGCGATGACGCCGACTAAGCCAGCGAAGTACGTCACCAACGGCAGGGGGTCGGCCATGGAAAACTAAAAGACGAAATCCCCGCTTAAAAAGGTGACGGCACCGCAATGCCGCTAAAGCGCGCGTCAAACCTCCGGGAAAAAGCCGGAGGCCGCAAAACGGAGGGCAAAAGTCGCCTTCAGTTTCATCCATTGGTAATTTTCATCATGATTCTCAGGATTGGGATGACTCATCATTAGACAGTAAAGTTACTGGTCAACGCGGTTAAAGTGGCTTTAGAAGGCAAAAGAAGCAAAGCGGGGTAGCGGGATTTTCACCCGCCCGATGGAACAGCCAGAGAGGATAGTGGAATTCCGTTCGGAAGCGGTAGGCTACCTGCGGACCGCTCAACCATACAGCAAACCAAGAAAGTAACCCGACAAAATAGTCTTGGTTTGGTGTCTAGCAAGACCGACCTATTCGTCGTGAAATATGTCGGTCTTGCTATAATAGTAATAGCCAAATAGCACGGGGTTATGCGGTTGGGGGTTGAACCCCAAACAACCGCCTCGGCAGTGCCCGCCGGCATATCGGAATGCTTTAAAACCACTTACGGCACCAATTGTGTGACAGCGGCCACAGGCCGGGGGAAACGCCTGTTCCCATCCCGAACACAGAAGCAAAGCCCCGGTACGATTCGTCCAGTACTTTCCTCTGGAAGGGAACGCGGATTGCTGCTGTCACTCTTCTTACGGACCTTTAATCGAAGATTTGGGTCCATTTTCAGAAATGAGTTTAGGCGTTGCAAAAAATAATACGGCGCGGAGCTGATCTGCCTTCCGGACGATTAGCCCTAGTTTTTCCAGATGTAGCAAATCAAGTCGCGACGTCTGGTATTGGATTCCAAGACGTCGCTGGACCTCTTTAAACGAGACCGGCTTACCCGGATTCTTCACGAGTTCCTGGATGATTCGTGCTTGACGCTCAGAGACCCCAGGAATCCTCAGGAGGGACAGCGCTTGCTGACGTTCCGAAGATTTGCGAGCGATGTATTCGTGAAATTCCTTGACCGCCCGCTCGACCACATGCAACTGGTACAAAATAAAGTAGGTCGCATCATTGTGGTCTTCTTCCGTATGCGTATAGGCCCGCGCGTATCGGCCGGGAGAATGTCGGATGATCCGGGAAATGGAAAGGTATTCAACCAACCCCCATTTCCGGGAAACCAGATACCAATAAAACAAGGAACGGGCGCTACGCCCATTGCCATCGACAAATGGATGGATATAACCGGTCAAAAAATGGATCAGGCTTGCCTTGATGAGCGGATGGATGAATTCAGAATCGTCATTGGAAAAGTCACACAAATCCTGGATGAAATCCGAAAGATCCACGACAGCCGGAGGCGTATGGACGATTTCGCCAGTCGCACTATCAACGACCCGGATATCGTCCGTAGTCCGCAACGATCCCTCATCAGAGGGTACTTTGAGCGTACCGCGGGTAATGTGTGACTGGATTTTTAACAAAAGTTCGAGGGAAAGCGGAAGGCTCGCGATTTCCTTGATCATTTGCATCGTGGCATAGTTGTTTGCAACCATTTTCTGGGAATAATCCACTGGTTTTCGCCCTTCCCTGAGCATTTGTTTGGCTTTTTCACGGGTCGTCACCGCGCCCTCCAATTGGCTGGATGCGATGGCCTCTTCCATGAGGGAGCTGATTAAGTAGGATTCCTCATCCGTACGGGAAATCGGGGAGGAAAAAAAATGAGTCGCACCGAGTTGGAGGTCGATTTCATGAAGCCACTTCAGGATTTTGTCGTTGATGACGTACGTTAGCGTAAAGCCCGTTCGTTTTAGCCTGACTTGACGGCTCCAGCCCGAACGCAACAACTTACAAACCGTCCATAATGCCTCAGGAGTCGTATCAAGAGGCAATGGGTGGCGCCGTAACTCATCCTTAGTCCAATATTCGTCATTTGCTTTACGGATAAATACCTGGACATCCGGCCGGCTCAATTGCGTCATTGCGTCTACGAGCTCTTTTTTCCGCTCTGGGCCGTAGACTTCATCCAATAAAGCTTCGGCAGGTTTCGTTGCTTTTTTTTCGTCAACCACATAGTTGTAAGAGTAAAACGACTATTTATTGATTTCTAATTAGTTAACAAGTAATATAAAGTTATAACTAATTCAGGCGTTTAGTTATAAATTGTCAATAATAGCTATAAAATATAACAAAATAACCGAAAAATTGATGGCAGCGGTAATAGACCACCGGGAAAACACCTATTCCCATCCCGAAACAGACGCAAAGCCCCGGTACGATTCGTCCAGTACTTTCCATAGGACGGGAAACGCGGAGTCACGATGAAAGTAGACCAGTTCGGAGGCAAGTTTGGAGGAAAAGGCGGAAGCAAGTCATTGAGTCGCCCAAAGTCAGCATCAGCGTCCAACAAATCCTACCGAAATAAAAGCCGTGCTTCCAAAACTTTTTAAACCCCGTTTGGCACCATAAACGCCGGTGTTTTGAACCTAGCGTTCGATTCATCAACATCAAGCTTATCCCGCATCACTATTTCCGCTTGGAAATAGGAGGGTTGAACCATTCATGACTTTCGAGAAAAAGGACATTTCCAAAGCCGTCGAGCAGGCGCTTTCCGAAAAGGGCGAGCGCAAGTTCAGCCAGAGCCTGGACATCGCCATTTCGTTTCGGGACATCGACTTGAAAAAGGCGGAAAACCGCATCAATTTGGACATCGTCCTGCCGCATGCCCCTAAACCTAAGAAAGTCGCTATTTTTGCCGACGGCGACTTGGCGTACCAGGCGAAAAGTGTGGTGGACCGCGTCATCACCGGAGCTGAAATCGACGGCTTGTCCAAGGACAAGAAAAAACGCAAGGAACTCAAAAAATTCCGCTTCTTGTCCGATCCCAAACTCATGGCTTCCGTGGGTAAGTCGCTGGGCGCCGCGTTGGCTCCCAAAGGCCTGCTTCCTAAGCCGTTGCCGCCGGGTGCGAATTTGAAAGACGCGGTGGACCGTACCCGCCGCTCGGTGAGCCTCAAGACCAAGCAGCTGCCCGTCGTGCACTGCATCGTTGGCAACGAACAGATGACGCAGGATGACTTGGTGGAAAACGTGCAGACCATCATGGAAGCCGTGTTGAAAGTCGTGCCGGAACACCAAGTGGCAAGCGTTTTTGTCAAGACGACGATGGGCAAGCCCGTCAAAGTGGGGGCTCAATAATCATGTTGAACATGGATAAGAAAATCAAAATCGTCGCCGACTTGCAGAAGCGGTTGGAATCGTCTCCCGTCGTCGCCGTCGCGTCCATCAAGAGCCTGCCGTCACGCCAGTACGGCAGCATCAAGAAAAAGACGCGAGGCAAAGTCAGCGTCGCGTTCGCCCGTTTGAGCCTGATTCGCCGCGCCATCCAACAAAGCAAGCGCGCACGCGAACTCAAACCCATCGAAGACGCGTTGGGTGACGGCTGCGTCTTGTTGTTTTCGGAACTCGACGCGTTCAGTCTCTACAAGTTGTTCAAGCAGAACAAGTCCAAGACGGGGGCCAAACCCGGCTCCATCGCTCCGTCCGATTTGGTCGTACCCGCAGGCGAGACGTCGTTGGCTCCGGGCCCGGTTTTGACCGAGTTGAAGCAAGCCGGAATCCAGGCCAAAATCCAAGGACCTAAAGTCGTGATTATCAAAGACGCCATAGTAACCAAAAAAGGCGCTGCCGTGTCCGAATCGGCGGCCAAGATCCTAGCGAAACTGGGCGTCGAGCCGTTCGAAGTCGGCCTCTTGGTGCAACGCGTGTACGACCACGGCACGATGTACGAAGGCGACGGGTTGAACATCGACGAAGACGCCGTGTTGCACGAATTGGTGCAGGCACACCAAGAAGCGGTCAACCTCACGGTGGTCGCCGAAATCTACAACGACGTTTCCACGCCCATCATCCTGCAGAAAGCCGAACGCGAGGCGTTGGCATTGCAGAATGTCGTGGAGTCCAAAGCCGGCGCATCTGAAAAGGCCGCCACAGAAGCCGCTGCGCAAAGCGCGCCAGCGGCATAATATTCCCAGGAGGAGATGACGATGAAAAACGTATACGCCGCCTTGCTGTTGCACAAAGCGGGACAACCCATCAATGAATCCAACGTGTCGAAAGTCCTGACCGCCGCGGGCGTGCAGGAAGACGCGGTGAAAATCAAGGCGCTCTGCGTGGCCCTCGACGGCGTCAACATCGACGACGCGTTGAAACAAGCCGCCTTAGTCGCTGCCGCCCCCGTTGCGGGCGTTGCCGCGGGTGCCGCTGTAGAGAAGAAGGAAGAAGTCAGCGAAGAAAAGAAGGAAGAAGAAGCCGCAGCCGGTTTGGCCAGTTTGTTCGGCTAAGCAAAGCAGACTCTTTTTCTTTTTTTTTCATTTTTCTTTTTCCGGCTTTTTTTTTTATTTTCTTTCCAGGGTTGAACCAGCGGACGCTTTTGCGGAATATTTGTCGCCATGCGCAAGGGCATCGCGGGTAAAGACGCAGCCAAAAATCAGGGGCAAATCCAACTGAGGAGTCTTCTCTTGGCCCTCAATAGCTGATCGGACGATTCCAAAGCACCGGACTGAAAGTGGGCTTCTGAATGAAGCAAACGGCCGACGGCATACCGGATCTTGACTTTTTCCGGGTTCGTCAAACGGCGTTCGGTCGAGCGGTGGCCGGATTTTATTTCTTCCCGCGCCACGGCGCTGTCCAAGGAACTGAAGGACCAAGCGTGATTGAGCCCGGCTGCAAAGCGATCGATTCGAAGATGCAACAGACCCCGAACATCCGGATCGTGGCAGGAAAGGATGACGCGGAGCGAATCATCCGCATCCAAATCTCCCCGAAACGTCCAGGTGTAATGGGTCTCCGGCCGGGTTTTAAGGGAACCGGCTCCTGGTAGGTCAATGACGGGCACGTGACTGACGGCGGCGTCATAAAAACGGAGTTGAGCCAAGTGGCCCATTCGGGCCAAGCATTGGGCTAATTCCGACGACACTGGAATCCTCATCCGGCCGGGTTCGGGCTGCGGGCGTTTTTGGCAGGCTGGGTGCGTGGCAGGCTGATGCGGGGTTGGTTGATAGGCGGGCGCACGCCGATGGCGTAACCCAGAAGCGTCCCGATGGCCGTGCCGGTGTGGGCCAAGGCGTTGAGCAGTTCTTCCGCGGCTTCGACGGGGAGTTGCTTGTTTTTCTTCCAGTCGTCTTCCACTTTTTTCCGTTCTTCCTTGGAGCCTTCCAACCATACTTCGCCGACCATCAGCATTTCAGCGAAATCCGGTTGATAGGTGATGGTGTACTCGTACTGGATGGCCAAGTGGTCGGACATAGCTTTGACGTCGCGGACTTCCACGTTGACGCCCAAATTGTCGAATTTTTCAGCCGTCAATCGTTTGGCCGCTACGGAAATGACGCGTCCACCGCGAATGTTCAAAACCATATTTGAATACACCTCGAAAGATGATTGGATTGTGCGTTTAACGACAACAAACCATTAGCAGGGGACAAAGAAACCCCCCCCCCAAAAAAAAAGGGAATTGGCGTGCGTTTTTCTTTTATTTCATTTTTTTTTGTTTTTTTTTTTCTTTTTCCTTTTTTTCCCAAAGCTCCACGGCAACTTGTTTTTCTTGCGCGCAAACGTTTTAGTTCGGAACGAGATGATGGCAAAACCGGTTCAAAAAGCCCTTTGTTGGCATTCATCGAACCGGCAAAACCAGTAGCCGGGCTTACAGTTCGATACTGTCGCCGGGTTGCAAGACGTGCACTTGGGTGCGGCTCATGGTTTTGACGCGTTTGGCAAAGTCATCCACGTCCACGTCGATTTGCGCAAAGGTGCCGTAATGCATCGGGATGACGTGCTTGAGGCGCAGGCGCTTCAATGCGGTGATGGCCGCGAAGATGTCCATGGTATACGTGCCACCGATGGGCAGCAAGCCCACGTCGGCCTCGATGCCGGTGAGGCCGTAAAAGTCGTACGTGTCGCCGGCGTGGTACAGTTTCTGGCCGCCGCAGCCCACGACGAAGCCGACGGGGTACGCCGACTTGGGGTGCTGTGCCTCCACCACGCTGACTTCATAGCCGTTGACGGTGAATTTTTCGCCGACTTTCACGCGCATCTTAAGCCGTTCTGCCACCGGGATGGCGTCCAACGCCTCGGCAGGGCCGATGACGTGCGCCAGGGTGCGGCCCACGATGTCGGCCACGGCTCGTCCATCGCAGTGGTCGAAGTGTTCGTGGCTGATGAAGATGGCGTCGACTTGGCGGAACTGGGAAGCGGTTGCAGCGGAAGGAATCAGACGATTTGAGTCTGAAGCGAACCACGGGTCGAACAAGAAGCGTTTCGACCCCATTTCGGCAAAAAAGCCGGAATGGCCCAGATACGTGAGTTCCATGGTATTCTTGCGGACGGCGCGGGCTTAAATAAGCGACGAAAATGAAGCCGGAAAGGTTCAAATACGGCTTTGGCCTGCAAGACGTCATGTTCCGCATCGGTCCTGCCGGCGTCCCGTTGCAATCGAAAGAACGCTCCAGCCTCGCGGGCATCCAAGTCACGGCGGATTTGGGTTTGGACGCCATGGAATTGGAATTCGTCCACGGTTGCCGCATGAAGGACGAAACCGCTGCCGAAATCGGTCGATTAGCGAAAGAAAAAAACGTGTCGCTTTCCTGCCACGCGTCGTACTACCTCAACTTGCTGTCCCCGGAAGCCGGCACGTTAAAAAAAACGCAATCCGAATTGAACCGCACCGCCGAAGTATTGGAGTTGTGCGGAGGCAAGCGCATCGTTTTTCATTCCGGATTCTACCTCAAGATGGACCACCCCTCAGCGTATGCCGCCATGAAAATGCAATACAAAGCGTTGGCCCAAACAATTGCCGACAACGGTTTCAACGTCGTATTAGCGCCGGAAGTAACCGGAAAAAAAAGCCAGTTCGGCTCAGTTGAAGAGCTTTATGGACTTGCCGCGGATTTGGGCTACGACAAGATCCAGCCGGCCATCGACTGGGGCCACGTCCACGCCCGCGACAACGGCGCCCTCAACAAACCGGAAGACTTCGCCCGCGTGCTGGAAACCGTGGAAAAATTCGTTGGCAAAGAAGGCCTCCGCACGCTTCACTGCCATGTGGAGGGTATCGAATTTACCGAGAAAGGAGAACGCCGGCATTTGCGCATCACCGAGGGCCCGCCGGATTACAAGATGCTGCTGAAGGTGCTCAAAGAGTACAAATGTGCCGGCACATTGATCTGCGAAAGCCCGGCCATGGAAGACGACGCGCTCATCTTGCAGCAGGCTTGGAAGAAGGCCTAGCTAGTGAGAAGCCACGGGGCGCCACGGTAACAAGGCGGCCATGTTTGCGAACATAGGGCGCCAGCTTCTCAGCAAGGGTGGGCAAGGCCGGAGGCGAAACACCGGTGCGCGGCCATTGGAAGACCAGCACCGTCTTGGTCGGCTGGTAATGTTCCACTAGGTCGGCCAACGTAGCGTCGTAAACTTCTTGGAGATTGCGCTTCGATCGAGTCGCATCGGAAATGATTGCGACGTCGGAAGAACGACGGCGTGAAGCCGCGGAATAGTTCGTAGCCGATTCGCATTCCAACTGATGGTCCGTCAATGCGGCCACGAATTGGGCGCGCAAATGCATCAGGTGCAGGAATTTGGCTTGTCTTGCAGGGGATAGTTCGGAAAGGTCAACCTTATGGGAACCCACTTCAGGACGAACGGGTAAATGGAAAGGAAGGTGGAACACGACGCACGTCGTCGGAACCTTGCCACGTCCGCTTTTCAGCGTTTCAAGATGCAGGAAAAACGTCCGTGGGCGAAATTGCTTGACCATGTAAAGCATAGTAAATCACAATCCATAAAAACCGTTTCGGACCCAAAGAATTGGAAACAGTACAATCCGACCCACGTTTGGGCAAAAAGGCGGTTCTTTTCATGGCATCCGAATCCAGACACTCCAAAAACCACGCAAACGCGCAAAAAGGACCCGGCGGTATGTCTCCGTTGCAGGTAGGCCTCTTGTTAGTGGCCGTCATCCTGCTGGTCGGCATCGTTTACGTCTTTACCACCCAAGCCCAAGGCGGCCAGGCCCCGCCCAATCCGTCGGCTCAAGCCTTCGGAACACCGAAGCCAGGCGTCAACTACACGTTGCCAAAAGCCGTGGAATTGACCGGTAAAGCCAGTTGCTCCAACGGCAGCCAAATGCAGGTACTTTTGTTCACGGATCCGTATTGTCCGGCGTGCGCGGCGAATGAGCCAATCATCAGCAAGTTCTACCGTCAATACAAAGACCAAGCCAACGTGCAGTTCCGCTTCGTGTCCACACACTCCCGCTCGCTTTCCCCCGCGTACGGCATCAACGAAGTCTACCAAGCGCACGATTACCATGTGTGCGCGCAAGAACAGGACAAAGTCGATCAATTCACGAAGTGTTTCTACAAACAATTGGTCATCCAGGACGGGAACTACATCCCCCAAAACAAGACGCAACTGGAGGCGTGCGGGACCCAAGTGGGCTTGGACAAAGCCGCACTTGACGCCTGCTTGCCTGGAGCGCGCGCAAAAGTCGATGCGGCCATCGTCGAGGCAGCGGAGTTGGGCGGCGGTACGTACTACACGCCCATGGCCGTGGTGGACTGCCGTTACCGCGTCAACGCGGCGTTGGCGCAAGCCACATATTGCGCGCTTTCAGGCGCATGTTAGGGCCCAAAAACCCGGCAAAGGCAAAACCGAAAAGTCGTGCAAACCGAAAAAAGTGCAACCGAGCGTAAGAAAAAAAAAGAAAACGAAGTCGCCGTACAATTCGCCGCTGCAACCATGCGTCATTGTGTTCCAACCCACCGCGTTTTTTTTCCAGCCGGACGCCTTTTTTCGCAGCTTTCCAACAAAGCTGAAAAGGCCGAACTGCTTAAAAGCGGCCGAGCCGTTAGCCATTGGAACTGTTTATGCTGCGCGAAATCCAACCCCGAAGCGACTGGAACCTCCGCATCCAGCAAGTCGTCAAAGAGGCCAAGAAACTCAAGAAAATCCGGGTTTTGACTGCTTTTAACGCCGTCACGGACTACATCAAGCACGTGGAGCCTGCCAAAGTGCACGCCGCTTTTTCCAAACTCGACGCGGCCCACCAGACCAAGACGATGGATAAAAGCCAAGGCGACGTCAAACACTTGGACACGCCCGTCGAATTCTTAGCCGCGCTCATCCACGGCATGCGCATCGGCAAAGCCAGCCGCATCGTCGCCTCCCCTATGCTCTTGAAGTGGCTGGACGATTCGTTCGGCAACCCCGACGAGCGCCGCCTCGGAGGACAAGCCGCCTTGATGGCCGTCCAGTTGAAGCAACTGGGCGCCGACGCGTCATTGTACCCCGCATTCTTATCCGTCGACCAAGCCAAACTGCTGGAAGGACTGGTCAAAATCCCGGCGCCGGTCAAGAAAAAACTGGCGTTCATCAACCCCCTCAAGGCGGCGCGACCGGAAGACGCGACCAACGCCAGCTGGATTTTCGAATTCAAGAAAGGCCAGATTCTCGAGTTGCCGGGCGAGCGCATCGAAACGCCGCGCGACAACCGCCTCATCGTGTCCTACCCGGCGGCCTACGTGCCGGTGTTCCGGCCCGACATGGAACCCTTGCTGTCGGCATTGGCCAAGAACCTCGACGTGTTGATTGTGTCCGGCTACCATGCCTTGCATGAAAAGACGTACAAGACGCACCTCAAGACCATCACGGCCCAACTTCAAAAAATGAAAAAAGCCAACAAGAAAATCTACGTGCACTACGAGTTCGTGCCCTTCGACGAGGAAGCCGTGGAAAAAGACGTCTTACTCCAAGTCAGCAAGTACGTGGACAGCATGGGCCTCAACGAAGTCGAATTAGTCGGCGTCCTGGACAACTTGGGTTACAAAAAGCAAGCCGATGACATCGAGCGGCACGAATCGGCCGAATCATTGTACTACGGCGGCGTGTGCCTCCTGCAGAAACTCAAGCTCAAACGCATCCACGTCCATAGCCTGGGCTACAACGTCGTCATTTTGGACCCGTTCCAGGACGCTGAAGCGGCCCGCAACGGCGCGCTGTTCGGCGCGGTTGCTGCAACGCTCAAATCGGTCAAAAGCAAGCTTGACCAAAAAACCCTCGCCAAGCCGGTTGACCTCAAGATTTCAGAAGCCGGCTACAACCAACTAGGCGTGTTCGAATCCTCCGTCTGGGACTCCTTACAAAAACGCAAGCGCAAACCCATCTCGTCGTTGCTCCGCAAGCAATTCATGTCCGCCGGCATCTTCGAAGAAAAAGACCACAACGCCATCGTCGTGCCCTCACCCGTCGCCAGCGGCATCAAGACCACGGTAGGCCTCGGCGACGTCGTGTCCGGATGCGCCGTGGCGTACGAGCAAGCTTAATCAAATCACGGTTTTCGATTGGTTGCCAAAACCCAAAACTGTTTTTCGCCCCCTATGGACAACACCGAACTCCAGTTGATTTCAAAGCCCTGACTCTGGATAATGCGAAGCGTCCGCTTGGGACCATAATGGCTCCAAAACATGGGCACTCCCATGTACTCTTGGACGCCCTGCCAGGCAACCGAGCCGCACGCGTTGACCAACATCACGGCCCCGGGCTTCAAGACGCGGTGAAGGCGGCGGTAAACGGCCTCGTGCTTTTCCCTAGGCAAATGAATCAAGGCATAGAACGAAACGGCCGCATCAAATTTGTTCGGCTTGAATTTCATTTTGGAAAAGTCCATCCGAATAAAGCGGGCACGCGGCACGTTCTTTCGAGCCAAGGCAAGCATGCCGACAGCCAAATCAATTCCCGTGACCCGAAAGCCTTTTTTTGAAAGAAAACGGTCCACCGGAATTCCGGCTCCACAACCCAAATCCAGAACGTGGGACTTGCGTTGCAACCGGACCGAAAATTTTTCCAAGAGTTTTTGGCTTGAATACCGGCCCCGCTGCTGGGCATACGATTTGGCCATGCGCGAATATCCGCGAGCGACCATCTGGACACGCGAAACAGCCATGAGTTCAATGAACACGCCGAACAATAAAAGCAAAAGTGAGCGAACACCGCCACCGGCCAGCAACTGCCAAACGCTTTAAAATAGTTCCTACATATGAAGTATGAGGAAGGCAGGAGATGGGTAAGATGAGAGCAACGGTGGTACTGGACGAACACATCGCGGGCAGGATTCGACAAATGTTTGGAGGCAACCTGTCCAAAGGCGTCAACACGGCCCTGCAAGAATGGCTCCAAAAAAAAGAGCCCAAGGATTCCGGCTTCGGGATGCTCAAAGGCCACGGACCCGCATTGAAAGCCGCACTCCGGAAGTTGCGTGAAGACGACCAGGTGGACTGAAAATGAAGACGCTGGTCATTGACACGAACGCCTGGATCGACTACTTGAACGGCGACGCCCACTTGAAGAAACGGTTGGATGAACACGTCTTGGAAACACCGATCAGTGTCGCCGTTGAAGTTTCCATCGTCTTAAGACGGGAAGGCCATTCCGAAGAAATCCGGAAAAAAGCATTGGACACCATTTTCAATAAAAGCATCATCCGACCGCTGGAATTCACTGATGCGGAGAGAATCAGTGATTTGGTCATCAACGGCAAACTCCATTTTGCGGATGCGTTGGCCTACGTCGCGGCGGACGAAAACAAGCATTTCCTGACGGCAGATGGAGATTTCAAAAGCAAAGCCTACGTTCATTTCGTCCATTGAAGCGAAAAACAGGCGGAACGTACATAGCAAAGAAAAAGCTAATCAAACATAAGGGAGTAAACCTATCTTTGCATTTCAAAACAAGCAGAACGTCAAACCACAGGAGTATATCACATGGTTTCCAACGGGGTTGATTGGCAAGACATTGTTTCAGATGCAGCTCTGTCAGGAGATTTAACCAAGGTTAGAGAAATTCTAGAATCTGGATTCGACATAAATACGGTTTTCGATTACCGCCACGATAACCGATTGCTACATTTCGCAGTCATCGGAGGGCATCTGGAAACGGTCAAGTTCCTTGTCGAAAACGGCGCAGAGATTGATGTGGAAAATAGCAATAAAGATACGCCCGTAGAACTCTCCGCAGAATACAATTATCCCGAAATCCTGAAGTATCTCGTTAATTCGGGGGCGGAAGTGAAAAAACGACCCAATGCACTCATATACTCTGCGTCCTCAGGCCAATTGAACGGAGTGAGATTTTTGTTGGGTTTTGGCGTCCCAGTTACAACGAAAGAGCGGTATGGAAGTACTGGCTTTGGTATGGCGACCCGAAATCATCATTTTGATGTGGCGTCTGTCTTCATTGAAAGTGGGTTCAATTTGGAAAAAGAAGACGAAAAAGAAAAATTCGCGCTTTCGGCATGTGAAGAAGGCAATTTGGATGAACTTGATTTTATCGAAAAACACGGGGCAAATTTACACCAGATTAATGACGAGGGAAAAACATGCTTGCATGCCGCGTCGGTATACGGTCACAAAAAAGTGGTGCATTATTTGCTCGATAAGCACGTCGACATCAACGCTATAAATAATTCCGGAGATACCGCGCTGCATAGTGCTGCCGAATGGGGGTACCTTTCCATCGTGTTGGACCTACTGGATAAACAGGCGGACGTGTTCATCGAAAACAATGAGGGGCTCCTTCCAATCCACGTGGCAAAAAAAGAAATTATCAGAAAAAGGATAAAAAAGGTCATGACGGCAAATCATAGAAAGTCAACACCCATCGTTCAAAAAAAAATAAACACCCACATTACGCCATTATGCAGAGCCGCGTTATACGGTGAAATGAAATTGGTCAAACGCCTCATGGAAGAAGAACAAAACAACCAAATCGGACAAAAAAAAGGATTAACTGCGCTCCATTATGCCGTTTTTGGCGGCCAGGTTAACATCGCAAAATATTTAATCGAAAAAAGCTTCGATCCGTTGACTTCCTCCGAACAAACCTCAACTCCCTTTAATTTGGCCGTTAAATTGGACCAGGTGAAGATACTAAAAATTTTTTTGGGCAAAACTGAGGAAAAATTCAAAAGAAAGCACGATACGCTAATTAACGCCTGTTTTGAGGGCAGCGTAAACATCGTCAAATACTTATTAAGTTTGGAGTTAAACCCAAATTTCCGAGAGAGCGACGAGAACTACACGGCGTTAATGATGGCGGCGCGCGGCTGCCATCTTACGGTTGAAAAACTACTGTGCGATCATGGAGCCGAGATTAACTCTTCAACTTCCGGTGGCGATACCGCCCTCTTATTGGCATCCGATGAATCGCATCTTCCGAGCATTAGATACCTAATTAGGAGGGGAGCAAATCCAAGCGTATGCGATGAAGTCGATAAAAATACTCCATTGAGCCTTGCGCTCGAAGAAAGCCGATTTGATATCGCCGAATACCTGATAAAAAAGGGCGCGAAAGTCAATTCGGAGGATCAATATTATGATACTCCACTGCATTATGCCGCAAAAAATGGATCGCCGAGACTTGTGAGTTTGTTAATTAACCAGGGTGCCAGATTGGACGTAAAAAATAGCCAAGGTTTAATCCCGAAATATGAAGCAAGAAATAATCAAACGCGCAGGGCCTTTAATAATTCAAACAAGAATCGGGAAATGAATCAATGAGTGAAATACGGTAAGCGACACTAGTTTTTGAACAATCAATGTCGCTTACTGGATAACAAGTGACGCCGCGTTGTCTAATTAGTTATCTCACTGGCTATAGCTTAAAGCCTCACACCACGTCCAGCACGATTTTCTCGATTTCAACCGGATTGTGGCTTTTGAGCTGCTCGATGCCATAGGCCAGTTTTTGTTTGCTGGTGGCGTAAAGTTCAATCAAGGAATGGCCTTTTTCGACGTGCTCGCCTTTCATGGCGAACAATTTCAAGCCGGCGAAATGGTCTTCCGGCGCACCCAAGGCCCGGACGACATGGGAGAGGCGCTTGTTGTCCACGTGTCGGATGCGGCCGCCTTCTTTCGCCTCCATCGTGTAATGGTGCTCGCCCGGCTGCAAGTCATCCGTCTTGATTTTCGGATTGCCGCCTTGCGCCTCCACGATTTCCAGGAATTTCTTCAACGCATGGCCCCCGTCAAGCCGTTGCTTGGCCAAACGGTAGCCTTCATCGAAGCTGACTTTGCGGACCATTGACAAAGAGATGCCGGACAAACGGCAGGCTTTTTCCGCCAATGCGCTTGAACCTCGGCCTTGCAGCGTTTCCAACACGGCGCGGGCCTCCAATACGGGACCGACGACGTTCATCAGCGGCTCACTTCCATCGGTGATGCCGACATCCACGGTCAAACCCAGATGCGCCCCTAAGTTCGTGAAGTCTTTGGCCAACGACCGCGCCTCTTCGAGGTCGGCAACTTTAGCGCCTTGTCCGGTCGGAATATCCAACAACACGAACTTGGCCCCCTCGGCTTTTTTCTTGGCCAAAATGGACGAGAGCAGCAACGGTTTGGGATCCAAATGCAGCGGGTGGCGGATTTGGATGAGCTTGTCATCGGCCGCGGCCATGTTCACCGCGCCGCCCCACACCAAGCAGCCGCCGACTTTGTCCACGATGGCTTTCATTTTTTTAGACGGAAAAGCGACTTCGCAAAACAATTCCATGACGTCAGCCGTGCCGGCGGCCGAAGAGATAGCGCGGCTGCACGTCTTAGGCACGCGGAATCCCATGGACGCCATGATGGGAACGAACAACATGGACGTGCGGTCCGCCGCCACGCCACCGATGCTGTGCTCGGAAATCACCGGGCCGTCTTTTGAAAATTTGAGCCGCTCACCCGAGGCGATGATGGCATCGGTCAACGCGATGGTCTCTTCCACGTTGAGACCCCGCGTGTGGACGCCGACAATGAACGCAGCCAATTCAGCGGTGGACAGCCGTTGCGCCATCAAGTCGGCGATGATGGACCTGATCTCGGCCGGCTCCAATGCTTTGCCGTCCAGCTTCTTGCGCACCGCTTCCAAAGAGGCCGGACGCGGGCAGGATTGCATCGTAATCCAATCGCCCGACTTTACGCCCAAAGCCAACGCGACTTCCCAAAACACGCCCACGAATCCTTTAGGCACGGCTTTATGGCTGTAATCCACGATGGCGACGGCTTTTTTGCTTTTGTGCTGCAGAAGGAGGCGGTCGTGCAAGGCAAAGTCCAATTCCTGGGCCTGGGACTCGTTCAACACGACTTCATTCTGCCCTTGTTCGATGTCGTACACGATGACCTTGAAGCGCAAATCCATAGGAGTGGCTTAACGAAAACCAAGGTTAAAAGGGCTGCGATGCCTGCTCAGATAAAAACGGCCGGAAACCGCGCCACGGATGCCAAACCGTAAATGGCGGGACAAACAATAGCGAGTGGAAGATGATGCCAAGAAAATACCGCATCCGACTGCCTGAACACGTCAAAGAATTCCTGCAACTCCAACCGAGCAAGCGCGGAATGCCCAGGCACGCTAAACTCCGAGCGGAGGCTTGGGCTGCATTCAGTCCGTGGGTTGAAGAAGTCGTAAGCAAAGAACTGGAGAAACCGGAAGCCCGGACCACGTATTCGAAAGAAGACCTTCTCGGAAAGCTTCGGGAAGAATTCGATGCGTTGTTAAAAAAGCCCCCCATGCCCAGCAGGACCCCCATACGGTCCCTGACTGAGCGGCTCCGATTATCGGCCATGCAATTCGTCGGGCGCAAGTATCCGGACCAAAACTTACGGAAAGACCGCTGGAAACGGGATGAACGCGGAATAGTCCCTCAGATCGTACACCGCATGTATGAAATCCCGTTGGACAAACGCCTGCTGCATTGGCCACCGTCTTCATCCAAAAAAAGGGAAGCACAGATCGTCCGAATGGCCGTGGAGGAACTACTCAAGAGACATGAAAAAGTGCTGTCGGACCGGATTGAGCGATTTGGACGCGAAAGACCCGATTTGGCCCGGACGATGCCTACCGTCCTCATGGAAGCCGTTGCCCGGCGGGCGGCCGTGGAATCCTTCCTCCGTGCCAAAAACGCGTACAAGGGACGGGCGGTCATGGGTTTGCACATATCCAGAAAACTTGAGTCGTTCGCCAAACTTGTCTTCCCGGCAATGCGTGAATCCACCGCAAGCGGTTTGCGCGTCCGTTCCGCCGCAGCCACCTTGGACTGGCCTCACATCAAAGGAAAGCCGACGGTACCCCGCGTTGAAGGTTTGGACCGCCAAAAAGTGAACTATTTCCTAGAAAGAATGGCAGGCATTACTCCGCGAATGCGCGAAATCATGTCGCCGATTTTCAACTTTCCCGCGTTGCCAACCAAAAAAAGATCCTTCGGACTGCCGACCCGGAAAGGATTCGAAACACTTTACGAAGACCGAAAAAGCGGATTGGGCCCGGCGGCTAAGCGAATTTTGCAAAAACCGATGCTAACCATGGAGAAAACGGGGACGCCCAAAGACTACTACAGTTCTCCGAGGCCGGCAGACGTGGCAAGAAGTATGAATGCCAACACCAGCAACGTAACCAACTGGATCAAACGGGCCTTTGTCCGCATGCGAGACGTGGCCGAAGGAAAAAGGCGCCTCAAACAAAAACAGGGTTCATCACGCAAATATCCGCCCCACGTCGACACGTTCTTTACTATGAAAAGAAGACCGGCAGATCACCCTGCGGTCCAATTCCTCATGGATAGATGGACTCCCCGAGTCAACCGAGTCATTGAAGAGTTCAAGAATAGCAACCCGGAGGGGGTTGAAGAAGTCGGAATTGAAAAAATCAGGGAAGCGGCGTTCAAAGAAGCGAGGAACACACTCTTTCGGTGTAACAGCCATGATAGCGCAAAAACGGCCCTGCCAAAGTACGTCCGCACGGCCATCCGAAGGACAATCGAAAAAGCTCGACGCAGTGGGCCCGAGTAACCGGCCGCCAAAGAATTAAAGTGACGACGTATTGGAGGAGGGCAAGAACATGACGTTACGGTGCGTGAAATGCAAAAAAGACATGGCGTTGGTCCAGCTGCCGGTTTACGAACATGAAAAAGGCGTGCCGTTGGAGAAAGTGGCCGCATACGAATGCCAGTCGTGCCACGAATGGGCGTTCACCGAAAAACAAATCGAAGACGTAGAACGCCGCACCGACGTCGCCAAGGCCCGCCGGTTCGGATTCATCAGGAAGATCACGGTTTCCGGAAGAAGCCTGGTGGTGAACCTGCCGGAAGACTTGGTTAAACACATGAAGTTGGCCAAAGGCAACTCAGTCCGAATCGTGCCCCTAGACGACCGCCACATCGTCCTGGAAGTCGGATAAAAAAAGACGCGGTTGGGACCACTATGGAACCGGGCGGTAAACGGGCGCTGAAGACGTGGTTTAAATTCCAGGCAAACCTTCACCCATCCATGAAACTCTTCCTGCGGGCCTTGCTTCTGGCCATCCTCGGATTGGGCGCCATCGGCGGCGCATTGTTGTGGGCGTTTTCCGCCGTCACCGGCACGATGAATGACCCGCAGTACCTCGCATTCCAGGCGTTCCTTATTTTGGCGGCTTTCGCCTTCGGCGCGTTCGCGCTTCTGCAAGCCAAGGAAGACTACGCCGATTACAAGAAAGCCAACAAGAAGCCCAACCACGCGCTTAACGCCGCCTTCGTCTTGATGGCGTTGTTGGTGCTTGCGTTTGCCGGTTACAAAGGCTGGCAAGGTACGCAGCCCATCTACGTAACCATCACCTACCTCAACGGCACGACGGACGCACCCATCGCCGGCGCCGCGCTGTATGCGATGGACAACAATTGGGGCAACGGCCAGCGACCACAGACCCAAACGCTCACCACGGACGCGGAAGGAAAGACCCGCCTGGTCGTGAGTCGCGGCTCATACCACAACATCTACGAAAAACCGCCCAAGGACGTGCCCGGGCCCTCTCTGGGACAAATCGACCCGTATGGCGTGCCAGGAACCGAATACGAACTGCTGCTGTATGCCGGCGATTCGTGGTACGGCTACGGCGGCCCATCGGACATCGTCACCGTCAGAGTCATCGACTCCGCTGGACAACCCCTCGACGCGGCAGACGTGACGTTCTACACCAGCACCAATACGCAGCAAACGCTCCAGACGAATGAACGCGGCGAAGTGGTCCTAAACGACAACGCGTATGCCATTCCGGTGTTCGTGACCAAGGAAGGATACAAAAGCCAAGTGGCCTATGCCGGAAACGGTGACCTGACGCTGGTCATGCTGACGCCATTCACCTGAAACGCGCCGGCCTGTTTGGGTCCAACGTAATCCAAGCGCATTAAAACCTCACGGCGCCATACAGCTTCAGATTTTTATGCTTTCCAAGAAGAGCCTCCAGCAGCAATTCGCCTCCGAATACAAGACGTACTACCAAGTCCCCCTCTTTATCAACGAAGGTTTTTCCCGGCACGTGTGCCCGCTTTGCGGCAAAGGGTATTGGTCGATTACGGAGCAGCCGGATTGCGGCGACTCGGCCCACCGGCCCTACGCCTTTTTCCGGAAGACGCCGCGGACCGAGACGTACGCCGGATTCTGGAAGAAGTTTGAAGACTTCTGGAAGAAAAACGGCCACACTATCGTCCCGCGTTACCCCGTGGTCTCCCGCTGGCGCGACGACTTGCCTTTTACGATTGCATCCATCGTCGACTTCCAACGGTTGGAACAGGGAAAAGTCGTGTTCGAATACCCGGCGAATCCACTGCTCGTGCCGCAGATGTGCCTGCGTTTTCCCGACATCGCCAACATCGGCGTGACCGGCCGCCACTTTTCGTGCTTCATGATGGCAGGGCAACACGCCTTCGGCGCACCGAAAACCGGGTACTGGAAGGACGAATGCCTGCAATACAACTACGACTTTTTGACCGGCGTGCTGGGCGTGCCGAAAGCCGACTTGATTTACGGCGAAGACTTGTGGAACATGCCGGACTTTTCGGCTTTTGGGCCTTCCATCGAAAGCTTCGCCCACGGACTGGAATTAGTCAACAGCGTCTTCATGCAATACAGCGCCAACGCATCCGGCGGCTTTGAAGAACTGGACACCAAAGTCATCGACGTCGGCTGGGGATTCGAGCGGCTGCTGTGGTACTACAACGGCACGCCCACGGCGTACGACGCCGTCTTTGCCAAACCCCTGGCGTTTTTGAAGCGCCAATCCGGCCTCCACGTCGACCAGGAACTGTTGGACCGCTACGCCAAAATCTCCTCCGGCCTTGACGTCGAAAGCGTAGTTAACCTCAAACAAGAAAAACAAAAAATCGCAGCCCAACTGGGCTTAACGATGGCACAACTTGAAAAGACCATCGCGCCCATGCAGGCCATGTACGCGGTGGCCGACCACTCCCGCTCCTTGTTGTTCGCGTTATCCGACGGGGCGCTGCCGTCCAACGCCGCTGGCGGCTACAATTTACGGGTCCTGCTGCGCCGGGCCTTGGGCTTTTTGAAGGAATACCACTTCAACGTCGAATTGGAACAACTGATGCAATTGCACGCGGAAGACCTCAAACCCATCTTTCCGGAACTGAGTGAAAACTTGGCAGACGTCTTCGAAGTCGTGGCCGTCGAAAAACGCAAATATGCGCAATCCATGGTAAAAGCCACGGCGCTTGCAGGCCAAGTGGTGGCCGAACAAAAACCCATCACCACTCAAAAGCTTATGATGCTCTACGAGAGCCACGGCATCACCCCCGAACTATTGGAAAAAGCCTCCCACCAAGCCTTGGAAATCCCGACGGACTTCTACCAAAAGTTGACCGAACGGCATGTCATGGAAAAATCGACCTCGGCCGAAGACTCGCAAGTCGAAACGGCCAAGAAGAAAATCGAACTGCCCTCCGACTTACCGGCCACGAAACTGCTGTACTATGACGATGCCCAATTGCGGCAGACGCAAGCCACCGTCCTCCACGTCGACCGCACGAACAACGTCATCGTGACGGACCAGACCATATTCTACCCCGAAGGCGGCGGCCAATGCGCCGACCACGGCATGATGGAAGGCAGCGACGTGCCCGACGTGCAGAAACAAGGCGGCATCGTGCTGCACTTCGTCGCGGATGCCTCCACGTTCCAAACCGGGCAGAAAGTCTTGCTGCAACTGGATTGGGAACGCCGCGAAAGCATCTCGCGCCACCACACCGCCACGCACGTCATGATCGCCACCGCCCGCCAAGTCTTCGGCGGACACGCCTGGCAGCACGGTTCGCACAAAGACGAGGATGAGGCCCACGTCGACATTACGCACTACGAAAAACCCGATGCCGCCACCATTGCTGAACTGGAACGGCAAGCAAACGCGATCATCCAGGAAGCCCGCGGCGTCACCGTGCAACAGATGGACCGAGGCGTTGCCGAACAGAAATACGGCTTCCGGCTCTACCAAGGCGGCGGCGCCATCGGCAAGACCATCCGTGTCGTGATTATCGACGATTACGACGCCGAGGCCTGCGGCGGCATCCACCGCACCCGCACCAACCAAATCGGCCTCCTCAAGATTACCGGAGTCGAACAAATCCAGGACAGCGTCATCCGGTTGCGTTACAAAGCCGGCCCCAAAGCGCTGGAACACATCCAACACCAAGAACAGCTCTTGCAGGACGCCTGCGCCGCGCTGTCGGTCTCACCCGACCAACTGACTTCCGCAGTCAAACGCCTGTTCGAGGAATGGAAGGCCGCCAAAAAGGAAAGCGAAAAAGCGCAAGAAATCCTCGCGGAAAACGACGCGCACAAACTCGTGGAAGAAGCCCGACTCCGCAAGACCCACTCCGGCCCCGGAAGCCACGGCCCAATCCAAATCAACAAAGAAGTCCCTTATACCAACATGAAACTATTGGAAGCCGTCGCCACCCACGTCAGCGAAACTATGGACTGCGTGCTCTGGACCGAATCCGGCCTCTACGTGGCCGCCACTACGGAAGCCTCGCTGCAAGACGCCAAAGAACTGCTGAAAGCCGCGGGTGCCAAAGGCGGCGGGACGAAACGGTTTGCTAGAGGCAAAAAAGCCGCATAGTATAGAGAAAAGGACCGTGCGCAAATTTTTGGAACCACCGAGTTCAGGAAACGGAATTGAGCCACTGGGTTACTTGAGTTCGAGCAACAGCCAAAGCAGACGCATGGAAATCCAGGTTGCGCTTGGCTTGGGGGTGAGTTATCTTGGCCGGCTCATTCGGTAAATCCTTGTCCTGGCCCAACATATCCCGCAAAAAACGGCGAATCATAAGCGCCTCATGCTCCTTAAGCGGCCGGGCATCCTCATGGCCTGTCTTTACCGAGTCAAAAAAGTCAATACCTAGTTCGGAATCTAGCAACTCTCTAGCTCGGCGCAGCCCCTTTTGTGGCGATGATGTGAAGTAGCTGTACCGATTGGGAGCAGAGTCTGGGAGCCGATTGGAATCCGGAGACGGGTCAGAACTGACCATCCAAATATGCGTTTCCGGGGCAAAAAACCCGGAACGTTCTTTTTTCCAAAGAGGAGAGTGCCTAAACCGCGCAGTTATCCTAGGGTTGGTCGCAGGATTTTCGCAAGCCAATTCCAAGTCCCACAAGCGATTGTGATGGGAATCTTCTTTGCCGAAAATCCAATGTACGGAGTGACCGGTCATTCGATTCGGATGAATCACGCAGACAAAAGGCAAATGTTCTTTTTCACGAAGGGAATTCAAAAAAGTTTCCAGCATGCTCAAGCCTCACGGCACTTTCTTCACTCTTGCCCCTTTGCCCGTATCGTCCACGGCATAGCCCAATGCCTTGATTTGGTCGCGGAGGGCGTCCGATTTCTTGAAGTCTTTGGCTTTACGTGCCGCTTCACGCTGCTCGACCAACGCCAAAACGGCATCCGGAAGGTGCAAAGCCGCCTGTTTTCTCAAGACACCGAAAACCGCGTTGAAATCATCCCAAAAGAAAGCCGTGATTTTGGCAGCCATTGCCTTGGAAACGGCTTTGGCGTCCAACGCCTTGTTCCCCGCGTGCTGCAATTCGAACACTGCAGCAAGGGCAGTAGCGACGTCCAAGTCGTCATCCAGTGCGGCGGCAAAAGCGGTTTTGGTTTTTTCCAATTGGGAGGTCAACGTTTTTTCCACGTCGATTTTTCCTTTTTCCACGGCGTCGTCATCCAAACGCACCAAAAAGTCTTGTAAGCCGTTGAGCGTCTTTTCCGCGGCGTGCACCGAGTCGAACGTGAAATTGAGTTGGCTGCGGTAATGCGTGGCAATCAAGGCGTAGCGGATGGCCATCGGCGCGTGGCCTTTGGCGAGCACGTCGCGCAGCGTGTAAAAGTTGCCAAGGGATTTAGACATTTTTTTGCCATCGACCAAAAGGTGTTCATTGTGGAGCCAGTAGTTGACGAACTTCTTTTTCGACGCGCCTTCGGATTGGGCGATTTCGTTTTCGTGGTGCGGGAAAATCAGGTCCACGCCGCCGGTGTGGATGTCGAAGCTATACCCCAAGTAACGGGTGCTCATGCCGCTGCATTCGATGTGCCAGCCCGGCCTGCCTTTGCCCACCCGGGTTTCCCAAAACACGTCGCCGTCTTGCGGGTCATAGGCCTTCCAAAGCACGAAATCCGTAGCGTTCTCTTTCGTGTATTCGTCTTTTTTCACGCGGCCGGACGCACCAACCTGCAGTTGATCCTTGCGGAGGCCTGACAGCTTTCCGTAGTCGGGAAACGAATCGATCTTGTAGTAGACCGAGCCGTCTTCGCTTTTGTACGCCTTGTTGTGCGCGATGAGTTCCTGGATGATGGTCAGCATGTCGTTGATGTGTTCGGTCGCGCGGGGGTAATAGTGCGCCGGAAGGATGTTCAGCACGGCCAAATCCTCGTGGAAGGCTTTTTCGTACCGATGGCAGAACTCTTTCAACGACACGCCTTCTTTTTGCGAATCGCGGATGGTCTTGTCGTCCACGTCCGTGATGTTCATCACGTGCAGCGTCTTGAGCCCTTTCCATTCCAGGTAACGGCGCATCACATCCGCAAAACAATACGCACGGTAGTTGCCGATGTGGGGGAAATTGTAGACGGTTGGTCCGCACGAGTAGATCCGTACGAAGCCTTTCTGCAACGGAACGAATTCTTCCTTGCGGCGGGCGAGCGTGTTGAAAAAACGGATCATACGGCTTTACCTAGGGGAGAAAAAACCTATTAAACTGCTTGTTGCGAAACGGTGGCCACCGCCAAAAACCAATCAAGCGCGGCGGATATCAATCGTCAAGGCCGGATTGAAACCACACCACAAAGCGGTCTTGCTCAAACCGCCGCTTGCCGTCCAAACCATCCGCAGAAGGGGCCGAAAGCACAAAGCGCGGACCGCCTTCCGCCAGCATGTCCGCATCAGCTGCCACCGCCAAGTCGCCGCCTACGTCGATGAAGCACGCGCCAGTGCCGGAATAAGGCTCAACCGGCGTGCCTAAAATCTGGGCCTTGATTTGGGACGCGACGGCTTGGGCCTGCGCTTCCGCAAAGATGCCGGCTTTGGGATGCGGCTTGCCATTCGGTAACATGATGGACGCAACGTCGCCCACGGCATACACATCCGAAACCGAGCTCTGGAAAGAACCGGGTTCGACGGGCACGAAACCGGAGGCATCCGTCAAGCCCGCGAGCTTCACCACGTCCGACGCGCAATGTGGGTACATGGCCGCCAACAGGTCAAACGCAAGCACTACGCCGTTTTCGTAACGAATCGTTTGGGTAGCGGCATCCACTTCAACCGGCTTGTGGCCCGGCCAATACTCGATGTTTTTTTGTTTCAACCACGCCACCACTTGCGCGCCCACCGCCGGACCTGCGACAGGCATGGGCTGCGGCTCCGGCGTGCTTACCACCAGACGCACCGCGTCACGCACGCCTTGCTTCCGCAACAAATCATCGATTAGGAAAGCGTATTCATAGGGAGCCGGCGGGCACTTGAAAGGCAACGAAGAAATGGCGATCAGCACGGTGCCGCGTTGCAGGATGTCGAGTTTTTCTTTCAATAGACGGACGGAATCCGCATCGCACAGATTGAAAGCCGCCGAAGTCAAGCCAGGCACGCGTTCGGGAGCAAAAGCTGCGCCCAAGGCGATGACCAGAACATCGTATTCAAACGTGGCTGTGGCCGTGCGGACATATTTTCCGGCCGTGTCGATTTGGACGGCTTCGTCCTGGACAAAACGCACGTGTTGTGCCTTGCGGTCCGAATAGGCTTTCACGCCATCACCAAAAGCCCGCCGGCCGGCCAGGGCCCACTGCATGGAAAAACCCATGGAAAAAGACGGGCGGGAATCGATGAGCACGATGTCGGCCTTACCGGAACCGGCCAACTCGTCCAACTCGGAAGCCAAAGTCAAGCCGGCAAACCCAGCGCCCAAGATGACGATTTTTTTCATGAATCAAATCCCAAGTAAAAAACCCGTCGACCGCAGTTATGAAGCCATCACGAACAGCACGACGAGCATGGAAACGAAGGACGCAAGCCACACCGTCTTGTCCCACGCCCAGACTTTCGCGCCGTCCAGCATGCCTAAAGGAATCAGGTTGAACGCGCCCAATAACGCGTTGACCCACACACCCATCAACCCAAGTTCGCGCAACTCTGGAACGGTAAACGCCAAGACGCCAAAAGCAATGGCCAATGCCAGGTTCATCAAGGGACCGGCCAGGCTGATCTTTCCGACTTGCTGCCGGCTCAAATGTGATCCGTGGAAGTACACGGCGCCGGGAGCGGCGAACACCAACGCCCCCGACGTCAAAAACGCCAAAGCAAGGGAACCGAAAAGGCCCAACGTGGACGCGCGGTAATACGCGGAGGCACCGTACTGGATGGCCACCCATTTATGCGCCAACTCATGCAGGACGAAACCCAGACCCACGGTCAAGAATACGAGCCAGAAGTAGTCGGGCGAAAAGGCGTCCTCGCGAAACAAAGAAAACGCCAAGGAAATGGTGACGACGGAAACAACGATGTGCAACCATTCTTCGGAGTCAATCTTGAATTGGGTGGACATGGGAAAAGCAATGGATACAGTGCGATTTAAAGCTGACATGACGTTAGTATGATACCGAATCAAATACGGAACGGAAAATGAAGCGTAAACCAAAAGGTACCAACATGAAAACCCGCCTGCTTTTCTTAATGTTCATTGTTTTTGCGGTACTCATAATCGGCTGCACCAGTTCGGCCCCTTCCGACAAACCGGCCGGACAATCCCAAAATACCACGCCAGGAGTAGAACCGCAGAATACTGCACAAAAATCTCAATCGGCAACAGTGCCAACATCAAAAGTAGGAAGCCGATACTTGAATGAATCGGAAATACTCGATTTGAAGATGGATTTGTTGGACGCAGCGATCACATGTTTTGGCAATCCACTGGACAGTTATACAAAACTAGATTATGATTGGCAGTGCAGTGAAAAGAAAGAGTACCAAGTGTTTTCTAAATTTGGAGGATGCGCACGATTATCTCCAACCAGTGATTTGGATACGCGAGAAAAATGCGACACCACCTACGCAGTCGTTGAAAAAGATGAAACATTTTGTGAAAAGCAGGAAACCTTCAGATCAAGTACCGAGGGATGTTTTCGGGAAGTGGCATTTGCAAAAAACGACGTGGCTTTGTGCGAGAAAGCCGATACTTTCAAAGGAATATGCATAAGTGATATCGCATTTTTGAATCGAAATGAAAGCATATGCAACCAAATCAACGAAACATACTACCAAGAGTCATGCCTTGCAAAAATCATTACGAAAAATGCCGCATTGGCAATGGACGTAAGCGTATGTTTGAAAAACCAAGACAAATTGAAAACAGGCGACGTACCCCCGTTTCTGGACTGCGTCACGAGCGTATCCATTACAACGAAAAACGAATCCAACTGTGATTATCTAATCGGTTACCCGGATGCCCCCACGGGTTTCGATTTTTGCATGTCAACTGTAGCCGAAGAAACTCAAAATGAGGCATTATGTGAAAAGGCAAAAACGTACCGCGACTTATGTTATTCCATCATTGCAACCGAGACAAAAAACGTCTTGCTATGCGAAAAAATTTCTGATGAAAAAGGAAAGCAATATTGCAAGGAAGACTTTAGCTAAAATGGCCAATGAACGGTCGAAATGGCAGTCAATACTTCCCGTTCAAAACCCTTATTAATCGTTTTTGGCACGAACAGTTGGCTTCTGTTCCGCAAAGGTTGCGGTTCGCGTATCCATCAGGTGAGTTTGAAAAATGGCATCCACAATGACGATTCCCGCCATGGTCGAAGGCGGAAAAGCATCAGCCGGACCCCCGTTGGGCCCCGCGCTGGGACCGGCCGGCGTCAACATCGGAGCGGTCATCGCGCAAATCAACGAAAAAACGAAAGCGTTTTCCGGCATGAACGTGCCGGTCAAAGTCATCGTCGACACGAAAACCAAGACGTTCGTAATCGAAGTCGGCACGCCGCCGACGTCCGCGTTGATCAAAAAAGAACTGGGCCTCAAGGAGCCGGTCAAGGAAACCGACGGCGAAAAAGGCAAGAAAACCATCGGCAACATAAGCTTGAAGCAGTTGCTGAACGTCGCGGCCGCCAAGAAAGACCAATCTCTTGCCCGAAGCTTGAAAGCCCGCGTGAAAGAAGCCGCCGGCACCTGCCTCTCGCTCGGCGTGACGATTGAATCCAAGAACGCCAAAGAGTTCACGGCCGACGTGACGGCAGGAAAATACGACGACCAACTGCAAGGCGACTAAGCCGAAAATCCGAATTCCTTGCCGGAAGCCCATGCCTTTTTTTGTTATTTTAAAAATGATGCTTACCGACGGTATTCGGCCTTCAAAACGTCGTCCTTGGCTCTTACTTTGACGTGGTATACCGTTCGGAAGGCATTGCGGATTTTTTTCTGTTGGGTGGCATCAAAGACAATGGTAATCGAACCGGTCCGGCCGCTTCGGGGTACATGTTTTTCACGAAAACCATGCATCCCGGCACGCTTGGCAGCATTATCAAGTTGGGTGTATTGGTCCGCCGTCATTTCGTTTTCGTGAACCATCCGGAAGCGGCCAAGTAAGCCCAAATTCTGCGGCTCGAATTCCACGGAATGCGTGTGATCGCCTCCCAATTGCGCTCCCAAGGCGCGCGCGTGGCGCAGGAAGGTTTGAAAAGTGATTTTACGCGTATTGACAGGCTTGCGTGGGATTTTCCGAAGAACGACCATGCTTTCCACTAGGGCCTAAAAAAATATAAAGGCCGCCATAAAGGCGGCAAACGGAAAATCAGTGGATGTACTCGCGCAGCAGTTCGACGGCGCGCTTGATGCTCTTGCCAATCTGTTGTTCAGATTTGGCGCCCGAGCAGATGACTTTGCCGTTCTTGAACAACAACAAAGTCGTGCCGATGTCCTTGAGGCGCATGATGGCGCCGGGAAATTGTTCGGGCTCGTACTCGACGTTGTCCACTTCCATGGCGATGTTGAACAGGTCCAGTTCGACTTTCAAGTTCGCCGAAGCGACGATGTTTTCGACTTTGAATCCCATGTCGGCGCGCTTAATCGTTTTAAGAGGTTTCTTGTCTTTGGCCATTGATTTTCACCATCCCGTTGATTGGACAAGCCGGACGCTTGACAGCACCCCGACCCACCCCAAATATAAATACCCTTTAAAAATGTGCCTGCCAGATGCTTTTAAAGGCTTCGGTCGAGCTTAAAAATGGGCCCTATCGCACGTAGGCTGAAAAACGGTCAGTTTTATAAAGTCGGCATGGAACAAGAATATAATCGATTCAGTCGAAACTTTTCTTTCGCCTAACTCGAGGTTTTCCGCATGAAACGCTCCCACGGACCGCAATCCAAGCACTCGCGCAATTTACGCAGCAAAGGCCGCGTGCCCATCACGCACTTGTTGCGTGAGTTCGAAGCGGGCCAAGTCGTGCGCATCGACGTCAACCCCCACTTTTTGCGGGGACGGCCGTCCACGTTGCGCTTCAACCACAAGCACGGCGTCGTCATACGGAAGCAAGGCCGCGGCTACGAAATCAAAATCAAGGATGGCAACAAGCCCAAAACCCTATTCGTGACCAACGCGCATCTGGTGAAAGCCTAAGATGGAACTGCAAAAAGAACGTGCCGTGTCCGCGCCGGACGCGTTGAAAATCATGGAAAAACGCCAGAAAGACGGCGAATTGTCGTACGAACAACAAAACACGCTGACACACCTGGAAAAAATCGCGAAAATTCCAGTCAAAGAAGCCAATGCCTTGGAAAAGGTGTTGTCGGGTTTGGACGTCAAGCTGTCCGACGCGCAGCTGGCCATGCTCATCACGCTTCTGCCTAAGAATGCGGACGAAATCCGCCAAATCCTCGCGCAGGAAAAAACCGACGCGACCGACGAGCAAGTCAAAGCCATCCTGGACGCCATCAAATCCGCCCAATAACCGGACGAACGGATTTAATAGCGAATCAATGCCAATGTGTAATCGGAAGGTTGCTCTGCCATGATGAATGCCAAACGCGAGGAAAACGCCATTGTCCTGGACTACTTACCATACGGTAAGTCGGGCGAGGCGCAGCGCGAACCCGTCGCGCAGCTGTTGGGCGACTTGCAATTCACTCTTCTTGAAGCCAGTCCCAAAGCGGGTTTGGCGCTTTCCGTGGGCGAGAAAGTCTACATCGGCCGCGGCGAGCGCGACAAGATCGCCCACATCCGCGGACGCGTCACCTACCAACACATGACCAACGCGGCCCAACAGGAATTGGAGCGGCAAATCAAAACCATCGTGCTATCGCGCGAACCGGAATTCATCCAGTTCCTCAACCGTGCCGGCGCCATCTCGATCCGCGTGCACGCGTTGGAACAGCTTCCCAGCATCGGCAAGAAGAATTTGCACCACTTGCTGGAAGAACGCGAACGCAAACCGTTCGAATCCTTCGCCGACGCCCACAGCCGCCTGCCCCAGTTGGGCGACGTGGCGCACATCTTTGCCGAACGCATCATCCGCGAGCTCAAAGGCGACGAGAAATACTTCCTCTTCGTCAAACTCCCCAGCCGGGAAGAGCGCGAGCGGTACTGAAGCGTCCGCAATGAAGACGCGTGATAAAGACTTTTAGCCTCCGGCTTGCATTAAGTCACCATGGGACAACCCCTCGGCCAGCACTTTTTGGGCGATTCGCACGTCATCAAAGAGTTTGCCGAGTTAGTGGACTTCAAAGGCAAGCGAGTGTTGGAAATCGGCGCCGGAACCGGCACGCTGACCGTGGCGCTTGCCAAGCAGAAACCAAAATGGCTTGTCGCGTTGGAAAAAGACGAATCCTTGCTGCCCAAACTCAACGAACGCCTCAAGGATGCAAAAGCCAAAAACGTGCAAGTGGTGCAAGCCGACGCGTCGGATTATCCGTTTGCCGATTTTGACTGGGTGGTGGGAAACATCCCGTTCTATCTCTCGTCGGAAATCCTGTTCAAGACGTTGGCACCGGATTCCAACGCTTCGGGGCTATTCTTTTTGCAAAAAGAGTTCGCCGACCGTCTCGTGGCCAAACCCGGTACGCCGCAGTGGGGCCGCTTGAGTGTGAACGCCCAGAACCACGCCGACATCACCTTGGCCATGGACGTGTCGCGCTACAGTTTTACCCCGCCGCCGGAAGTCGACGTGTCGGTCGTCATCTTGCGCCGCAAAGCCCCGCTGGCGATTGACGAGAAGCTAGTGGAATTTTTGTTTTCGCACAAGAACCAGAAAGTCAAAAAAGCCTTCGAGCACTCCTCCATCGGATTGGGTTTGAGCAAAGCCGAAGCCAAGGTAAAAGGAGCGTCGTTGCCGTTTTCCCAGCGGCGCGTGCGGGACTTAACGCTGCAGGAATGGGTGGAACTAAGTAAAGATGAGGTGTGATTCGTCTAATGCCACGAGGATATTACTTGCAGCGGCCGGACCCGGCAAGAGCCAAAGAACTTGCGGACCAACTGAGGCGGGAGGGGACAGCTGGGCGGCTGACGTTCAAGTTTGCACTGCCGGAAAATCGAAGGCAGGCGTTGCAGATGCTGTCAGACGACCGGCCGAGCGTAAAGCAGGTCAGTCATTTGTTAGAAGCAAAGGAAAAACCGGTCATTTTAGCCGCATTGGTGGCAGCCCGGAGTGCGCAAGGAGCATCGATGGAGGATATAAAAAAGAAAGTGTTCGCGTTGATGCACCATCAGGACCCTGCAATTCGGAAAGAAAGCCTCACGACGCACGTGCGGCTCTCTGAAGAACCCTTGGCGCAACTGAGGGAATTGATCCAGGTCAAAAGCGCGGTACTGAAAAACCGTGCGGAACAGGAGTTGCTCCGGCATCCCGAAGCGACGAGCACGGATTTAGAGAAGTTGTTGGAATCGCCCAGAGTACGCTGGAAAGCGGCTGAACGGTTAGTCGAAACGGCCAAAGCCGAGGAATTAAGGCATCTAGAAAAGAACACACATGAAACGGTACGGAACCTGGCAAAGGCACAACGAATCAAGAACGGCTTGAAAAAGTTGCAGGTCCATCAGCTCCTCCGAATCGTCGAAGGTAAACCGTCGATCCGACGGGCCGTTGCGTTGGCGGAGTTGATGCAACACCCGGAGGCCCAGCCCGAACACTTCATCGCCCTTCTGAACCACCCCGAGCCTATCGTCGCGTTGAACGCCGCTTCTGCGCTGGCACGGCATCCGGACGTAACCGAATCCCATCTAGAAAACCTAAAGACAAGCCCGAAAAAAGAGTTCCAAATGTTTGCAGCCATGGAGCCCATGTTTCAGCCGCGAGCAAATGCGTACGGCTGGCTGTTGGGTTCGCAAAAGCCAATCTACGGCAACCCTGATACGGCGGACATCGCCGGCAAAACGCGAAAACTGCAACGCATTGCCACCGAACTTGCGCGTGAATTCCCCGGATCATTCGTTGGAATAACACTCGTAGGCAGTACAGAGAAAGGATACGCCACGACAGCCAGCGACGTGGACGTGGGGCTTATTGCTACAACGGCAGAAAAAACCGGCATGGGAAGGCGATTAAGAAAATTGATGAAAGCGCACGACATGTCCGCTGACATTTACCATTGCAATCCGGAAAAAAGCAGGAATCTTGACTTGCTGTTCCGAGGCCTCTTCATAGGCGACACCGGACGACTGCGGCAGCATCAACGCCAAATCCTTGCCGACATGACGATTCAGAAGTGGGAAAAATTGATTAAAGCCGCAGATGAGGAAACGGAAATAAGAAAAATGAAGGACCGATACGCCATCCGTGATGAACCGTTTGAACGCCTCGAAGCGGCGTATCGGCTGACGCGAGCACTGCCTCCGCTGGAACATGCGCGGCAATCGATAACACGCGCCTGAGCAGACTTACTCCGCCAACACCAGTTTGACTTTATCGGGTTGGCGCGTCAAGTTGCCGGCGCGGATGCCGACGAGGTATTTCGTGCCTTTTTGTTCGGCCAAGTCCAAAAGCCGTTGCGTCACGATGCCGTCCAACACCACGGCGTGCACCTTGTGCGCGTCCGTCAAAGTCTTCATGATGTCCCGGATAGGTACTTCACTGACCGGCTTGAGGGAATCGTCCAAAAAGCGGGCGCGCAGAGAACCTTCCAGTTCTTTGAGGATGCCTTTGAGCGGCGCGGATTCCTCGGCCGGAACGCTGACGGCTTTAGGGGCCGGAGGCGTGCGCAGGAGTGCCGGTGCGGGCGGGACGTACTGCTCGCGATCCGCCATGGCTAAGGGATTGCGAGGCACGCTGGCGCTGGCCGCCATTGGGAAGGAAGCGGCAGCCGTCGCCATCATGGGCGCGGCAACCGGCTCGTCAAACGAGGGCCGCGGCGCGTCCGATTCGGCGTTCGCGCGGGATTCCTTGCGCGTGGCCATCATGGACGCGTAGCCTTTGACCTGCTCGACGGGCAGCTTGCGGCGCAGTTGCTTAATCAATTCCTTGCGGGACAGCTCTTCCACCTCGTTTCCGGGCGGAGCGCGGCAGACGAAATCGATGTCGGTAGCCGCCAAAAGCTCGCGCAAGATGATGTCGCCTCCGCGGTCGCCGTCCAAAAACGCCGTGACTTCCTTGCGGCGGCACAATTCGGTGATGGTGGGCCCCACTTTGGCGCCGCCGACGGCGACGACGTTCTTGATGTTGTTCTTCAAGAGGTTGATGACGTCGGCGCGGCCTTCGACCACGATGATTTCCTCGGAGGAATCGACATCGGGTCCTGCAGTCAGTTTGTCGGCGCCGTAACTGACGACTTCCGATATTTTGACCTCGTCACGCACCATTTCAGACAGTTGCTTGCTTTCGGGCAGTTCCGTGCCGATGAGCGACTTGAGCAGCTCCTTGGCGCGGTCCAGTACGACTTTACGCTTGAGGTTGCGGGAGTCCTCGATCCGGTGGACCTTGATGGCCGCCTCGCAAGGCCCCACCCGGTCCACGACTTCCAACGCGCCTGCCAAAATCGCGGTTTCGACCATGTCGAGACTGGAGGGCACCACGATGGTGCCGAAGGCTTTTCCGCCCCGCAGCTGCAAATCGACTTCGATGCGGCCGATGCGGCCGTTTTTCTGCAATTCGCGCAAGTCCAACTCGTCGCCCAATAAACCTTCGGTCTGCCCGAAGATGGCGCCGACGATGTCAGGTTTTTCGACGATGCCGCCGATTTCAAAGCTGGCCTTAATCAAGTATTTGACAGTATCCACGTACGTTTTACCCATTGCGTTTCACCTTTGATTTGAAAGCAGCAAACGGTACTTCGTGGGCAGCTCCTCGATTGTGCGCACGCCGAACACGCGTTGGATGCGCGTGCGCACGTTTTGGAGCGGGTTGACGCCGAGGCTCTGCAATAACTCGGAAAACACCGAGGTCTTGCGTCTGCCTTCGTCGTCAAAGTCGAACAACAAGACGCAGCCTGCCTTACGGCAGGCCGTTGCGTGCTTTTCCGCCAATCGCAGCGGCACGCCGTGCGCGCACACGAATTCCGCGTGCACGTCCAACGTTTGCAAGGCAAAAACGTCGTGCTTGCCTTCGACAAACACGATCTTGCCATCCAACGCCTGGAGCGTCTTGTCCAGGATCCGCTGCCGCTTGTCGGCATCCATTGTTCGATTCGCCTGAAATAACCTTTTGACTGCTATGTTTTACGCGCTTACGCCCTAATGCGTTCGCGTTCGGCTATCAGGTCATACAAAGAGGGGGACAAATCGACGATGTCACGCGCCGAAATGATGCCGACCACGTCGTGGCTCCGGTTGAACACCACGAGCCGTTTGACGCGTTTTTTTCCCATCAGTTTGGCCGCTTCGGTCAAATCCGCCTCGGGCGGCAGGCCGATGAGAGGTTTCGATGCCACGTCCTTTACGGTGGAGTCCAGCTTTTTTTTGGCCAACACCTTGCGGACGAGGTCTTCGTCGGTAATCAGTGCGTAAATCTTGTCGCGATCGTTGGTGACCACCAGGCAACCCACATCTTTGCGGGTCATTTGTTCGGCAGCCTGAAAAATGCTGGCCGAATCCTGGATGGACTCCAACTCCGTCTTCATACAGTCTCCTACTTTGATGCCTGTATCCATTGAACCCAATATGCCGCATTTCACTTAAAAAGGATTCGCTTGAAGACGGAAGATAGTTCGGCGGATGACGAAAGACATTGAGTGAAACGGGAAAGGGTTAGGACAAGCATGAGAATTCGACTTAACTACTCAAGAAAAATCAGAACCAATCATTCGTCGTCTTCAACTTTGTCTTTGCCACTAATCCGGCCAGCGAAGACTCCGAACATCGATTTTCGTTTTTGTCTTCGTTTTGACATGAATAATCACCTCACGGATAACGCCCGATTAACCACTCTGAACCTTTTTTCGAAAAAGCTTCACCAAAAACAATGGCTTAGGGATACGCCCGATTAATCACGCGGGGAAACGGCGTCGCATCCCGGATGTGCTCCAAGCCGCAAATCCACCGGACCAAGCGCTCGACGCCGAGGCCGAAGCCGGAGTGCTGGACCGAGCCGTACCTCCGTAAGTCCAAATACCAAGCGTAGTTTTCCAATTTCTCGCCGGCTTTCTCCAGCTTGGCTTCGATCGTCTTCAAGTCGGTTTCGCGTTCCGAGCCGCCAATCAGCTCACCGAAGCCCTTGGGTGCCAAGAGGTCGTGGTTGTTGACGGTGCCATCCGCGTTTTCCTTCATGTAAAACGGCTTCATCGAAGCGGGAAAATACGTGACGAAAAACGGCTGCGCAAACTCGTCTGCCAACAATTTATCTTCGTCCGCCCCGAAGTCATCACCGGGTTTGATTTTCACGCCTTTTTTCTGCAAGCGTTTGATGGCATCAGCATAAGCAACGCGCTCGAAAGGGGCTTTGACTTCGGCCAGCTCTTTGGCGTCACGGCCCAAAACCGCGAGTTCTTTTTTGTTTTCTTGAGCCACGCGGCGGCATACATATTCCAACAGGCGCTCTTCGAAGTCCATGATGCCGTCGTGATCCACGTGCGCCGCCTCGCCCTCGAAATGCCAGTATTCGGTCAAGTGTTTGTTGGTGCGGCTTTTTTCCGCACGGAAACTCGGCGTGATGGCGTACACTTTTTCCAACGAAAAGATGAGGGCTTCCAAATGCAGCTGGGCCGATTGGGACAGGTACGCTTTCTTGCCGAAATAGGGTACTTCAAACAACGTCGAGCCGCCTTCCGCCGCCGACGTCGACAAAATCGGAGGAGTGGTTTCCCAATAGCCTTCTTGCTTGCAGAAGTCGCGAATCGCCGCCAAGACGTTGGCCTTCACGCGCATCACGGCGGTCAGTTCGCGCGAGCGCAGCCACAAGTGGCGCACGTCCAGCAAAAACTCGGTGCTTTGGTCTTTGGAAATGGGAAAGATTTCGGAAAAGTGCAGCACGTCGAACGAAGTGGCGGACAATTCCCAGCCGCCGGGGGCGCGGGGGTCTTTCTTAAGCGTGCCTTCGACAATCACGGCCGATTCGATCAACGCCTTGGTCGCGCCTTCGAAGTGCTCGTCGGAGAGCACGCCTTTCTTGACCGCGCATTGCAACACACCGGTGGCGTCCCGCACCACGACGAAGTTCAATTTGCCTTGTTGGCGCGAGCGGTAAATCCAGCCGCGCAGCTTGACGCTTTCGCCTTCTTTGACGTGGCCGTCCAAAATGCGCTCAATCGGGGTAAATTTCATGGATCAAGTACCTCGGAATCAATGGAACCAGTTGAGGGAAAACAAAAAAGAAAAGGCTTTGCAAAGACGAAGCGGCTCATTTCTTCATCTTGCGAACGATGGCTTCCGCATGTGTAATGAATTCCGCAGCCAAATCGGCCGCATGCGTTGACGTGCTTTCCTGAAGATCTTCCAATTCGTAATTGGCTTTCATCCGGAGGTAGCGCAGTTGGTTCAGCAAGTCGATATCATGGAGCGCCAATTCATTCAGGTAAAGACGCTCCAGCGCCGGCGGGATGCATTCGTGGCTGCGTTCGCGCCAACCTTTGAGCACCAGCAAAGCCCGTGCGGCGTGAAACGCGGCGTAGTAGGCCTGCACGATCGCCCACGTCCAGTCGTCCTGGTCAACAGATCGGCGACACGAAGCCAAGTCGCGTTTAGCCGCCTGGATTTCCTTGAGCGCGATGCGTTCATCCGCTTCGCTGGCTTTGAGCCCACCGGCCTTGACGCATTGGTCAAACGTTTTCATGGATCACGACCCCTCGCAAAACGGCGTTTTCGTAATAAGCGGGGTCTTTTTTCCGTAACTGAAGAAAATCGGAGGTCGATTTGAGTGTTGTGGAAAGCCGCGGCACCTGTTGCATCAGGGATTGGATGGTCTTGTCCGCGTCGGAATCGTCGGAAACCACGAGCAAGTCGACGTCGCTCTGCGGCCCGTCCAGGCCCGATGCCGCGCTGCCATAGAGAATGATTTTGCGACAACGGCCATCCAGGCGGGCAATGATGGGTCCTAATTGCAGGAGTCTGACGAACACCTTATAGGCACGCGCTGGGCCATGGCCATAATTGAACGAATAGAAAAACTCCCGACCGCGTTTTTCCCGGGTGAGGAACCCGCTCTCCGCAAGTTGCCGGCAGGACTGATTGACAGCACCGTTGCTCAAGGCCGTTTTTTCGGCGATTTCCTTCGAATAATAGGCATGTCCCGCGTTTTCGCAGAAAAACGTCAGGATTTTTGATCCAGATTGAGATTGCCACGGTACCGAACGTTTCATGATAAAATCACTAGCTATTTAATAATGAATTCATATAAAAACACATAGCGTCACTTAAATGAATCGTCATTAGGCCCCCCATCGCTACAGCCGCTTGCGATCCTGCAAGTAGCGTTTGTTCTGGTCACCGCGGACCACGGGTCCCGGGTCCAGGCGCGCATAGACCCATGCGGCCGCCGCAAAGGCCACCAGGTTGACGATCAGGTTCTCAAAAACGTGGAAATTGCGGTAGGCCTCCGCCACGGGCAGCAAGAAAAGCCAGACGCTTGATGCCAAGCCAAAAACGAGGCCAAACTGGGCGCCGTGTTTGAGGGGCTTTTTGTTTTGCGCGCGGGCGAGCTTCTCGAGGAATTCACACATAACGTACACGGCGACGAAGGTAATCAGCGCGGCCACGGCAATGCCAACGGTCCATTGGTCCGCGAGGTTCGTGCGGGGCGGCGAGCCGGGAAAAACCGACGCCAGGTTGGCCGGGATCCACCACATCTCGATGACGGCCTTGATGAGCACGGCCACGACGAATGCCAAAAGCGTGCCTTTCCAGAAACGGAAATTCATTGCAAACCCCTCCCGACAATATCAAAGCAATTTGGGCGTATAAACCAAACGGATTATTTAGCCGGCTTTGACCGCGTGGTCCCCGCGATACACTCGGGAAAAAAGATAGGCCCCTACGATGAAGATGAGCAACCATGGAACGGCAGCCGTGAAGAAGTCAACGATGGTTTGAACCAACTCACCCAGTCCAAACGGGTAGTCCGCTGAATACGAAAAAAACGCATCCAAGCGCGCATCCAATGAACGCAGGGAAAAAACCAGGCCGAAAACAAGTCCAAGCGCAATCGGCGACACGCTTTCCGAAGTTATCTTCTGAATCAGCCAACCCAACAACGCGATGCCGAGGAAAAGGACAAAGACGTTAGACAAAAGCTCGCCCAATCCGATTACATGACAGGAATTGTATGCACCCAAACCGCCGTCCGCACCAAAAGAATTTACGATTGAAATGCAATAGCCGCCAAGCACGGCTTGCCAGACCTGGGATGCCAAAAAAACCAAAAGTGCCCCAAACCAAGCAACGAAGAGCGCTTTGAGGTAACGAATCGCCATGAAAATCAATTACCAAGTCTAAACGCCGGCGGCTATTTAAGTCCAATCCCTCGAAGTTTATCGTATGCCACTCAAACAAGCCCTCATCGTCCGCACCGACTTGGGCATGGGCAAAGGCAAGATGGCGGCGCAAGCCGCGCACGGCTCGGTCATGGCCTATTTGAAGGCGGATGCGGACGTGCGTGCCGAGTGGGTCGATTCGGGCATGAAGAAAATCGTGCTCAAAGTGGGTTCGGAAAAAGACCTTGCCGTGATTTTCCAAAAAGCGAAGAAAGCGGGCCTCCCCTGCGCCTTGATCCAAGACGCGGGCCACACGCAGATTGAACCGGGCTCCAAGACGGTCGTGGGCATCGGCCCTGCGGAAGAAAGCGAATTGGACAAGCTGACGGGAGAGTTGAAGCTGCTTTGATTTGTGTAAAGCGGAAAGGCATATTACGGTCGCCGGATTGATAAAAACCGATGGATCGCTTTTTCGTGTTTCTGCTTTTATCGCTGGGTGCTGTGGCGCAGATTGGCCTCATGGTTCCGCACCGATTGAAAAAAATAGGGATCACCATGGCGTGGGCCTTGGGGGTGACGATTGCCAGCATCCCCCTGACGATCCTGAAAGGCGAGGCCGTCAGACCCGATTCGTTGCAGTTTATGTTTTTCCTGTTTTTCCTCTTTCTTTCGTTCTTTTCTTTCAAGAAGGAAATCCTTCCCCGCGTGGATGAAGCCTTGGTCTTGTGCATCTCAGCCGTATTCTGGTACGCGGCCTTGAGCTTGTTCGGCATGCACGTACTATTATGGATTTTCGTGCCGGCTACCCTCTGGACGATCTATGAGGCCGTCAACCCGAAACCGCCCGGACCGCGCGCACGGCAGGCGTCGTACGCATGGTTCATGGTCTGTTCGTTCTGCCTGGGTTTGCTCCTAGCCGTGGGTCCGTTAGTGGACGCATTGAGAAATTCAAGCGCAATCGACTTGGTCTTATCCGGCATGGCCTTCACGTACTTATTCATCATAGGCCTCCAATTGTTCAGGTTGATACCAATCCCGGGTAAGCGTCAAAGCGTGGAAGACAGGATGAAGGAATGGCACGAAGACTTGGCGTTGCTGACCGGCAAATTTGACGAAAAAGTCCAGCTTACGCGGGCCCACGCGGTTCTACTCATGCTGGCATGGGCCTTCGTGTTGTCGGCAAATTTCTTCCTGAAAGCGGTTTCCGTTGAAACGATGGTCGGCCTTTCGGTTTTAGGAATGACAGCTTGGAACTTGTTGGTTCGGACGAATCCCACCATGGATTTGAAATCGGGTAAAAAAACGCCCGGCTAGACCTTGCGCTCGATCGCATACCACGCCAATGCCTCAAGATTGTCTTTGGCCTCGGAAGGTTTGAGATGCGGAGAGAGTTTCTTCCAAGCGGATTCGACCAATTCGCGTGCTTTTTTATGGGCGTATTCAAACGCGCCGCTTTGGCGGATGAGGGCAATGGCGCGGTCGATCTGTTTTTGGTCGCGCGTGTGGCCGTTGAGGATGGAGAGGAGTACCTTTTTCTCGGCGGCGGGCAGTTTTTGGAGGGCGTGGATGACCAATAAGGAACGCTTGCCTTCGGTGACGTCTTCGCCCACGTCTTTGCCGTAGGTTTCCGGTTTGGATACCAGATTAAGAAGGTCGTCCTGGATTTGGAAGGCGATGCCGAGGCTTTCCGCGAACTCGCCGAATGACTCGACCACGTCAGGCTTTGCTTGGGCAAGTATGGCTCCAAGTTTGGCGGCCATGCGTGCCAGCGTCCCGGTCTTGTACGCACACATCTGCAAGTACTGCGCTTCGGTGACATGGGCAGCGTAGCCTTTGTGCCACCAGATGTCGAACGCCTGGCCGTAGGACAGGTTGACCAGTTCCTGGATGATGACTTCGTAAGCCCGGATTATGACGGCGTCGGGGACGATTCTTTTCTTGGCCAGCGCCAACAACGGAATGAAATACATCGCGTTGCCCGCGTTGACCGCCACGTCCACGCCGTAAACGTGGTGCAAGCAGGGTTTTCCCCGGCGCTTGAGTGAGCCGTCTTCCAAGTCGTCGATGGCCAGCGTGCCATTGTGCACGACTTCCACGATGGCCGAAAAATCGACGAGTTTTTCCGCGGCTTTTTTGCCTGCGATGCTCTCGGCGGTCCACAGCATCAACGCGGGACGCCAACGCTTGCCGCCTCGGTCCAACAAGTCCCAAATCACGTCTTGGATGGCGTGCTGGGCGGCGTCCAAATCGTATTCGTAGCGGGCTTTGCCAAAGATGAACTCAGCTTTTTGGGCGGACAGCTGGCGGGGCACATAGGTTTCGATGGCCGCATCGATGATGGGCTTCGTCTGCTCCAGTTTTTTTTTGACATCGATTTTCATTTTCAGACGTTTAGGGCAATCGTCGGTTTAAATAAGTTGGGAAGGCTTTTCCTGTTCATGGCAGACCGGCGGCGCACGCTTATCGTGTGCGTGGATGTGGACGACGATTTGGGCGAGAAAGCCCGAATCAAGGGCCCCGTGATCGGCCGCAAGGCGAATTTGGCCGCCGCGTCGAAATTGGCCACGGTGGATCCGGAAGACTCCGACGTCAACACCATGTTCGCCGGCATCCACCTGTACGACGAGATGGCCAAAGAGCACGAAGACGTCGAACTGGTCACGTTGACGGGTTCGACGCGGCTGGGCTACCATGCCGACCGGCAGGTCTCGCGGCAGTTGGAAGCGGTCTTAGCCAAGTTTCCGGCCGAAGGCTGCGTGTTCGTGTCAGACGGCGCCAGCGACGAGCAGCTCATCCCCATGGTGGCCTCACGCATCAAGATTGACAGCGTCAAGACCGTGACGGTCAAACAGACCAAGGAACTGGAAAAGACGTATTTTGTGATCTTAGAAAAGCTGCGCGAGCCGCATTTTGCCCGCATCGTCTTCGGCATTCCCGGCATCATCCTGCTTTTGGTCGCCTTTTCCGAATTCCTGGGCATCCGGCTCTTCCTGGCGCTTTTGGGCGGCTACTTGGTGTTCAAAGGCATCGGATTGGAAGACCGGTTGTTCAAGGCGTTTTCCGGCATCCAGCTGTCGTTCGACAACCAGACGTTCATCTTCAACTTCGCCTCCGCCGCCTTGCTGACCGTATCCGTGTTGTTGGGCATTTCCAACGCGTTGGCCGTGCCGGACGCCAACGTGTTGCAGGCGTCGGCCTATTTCCTCAAAGGCCTCTTTCCATTGTTTCCCATCGCTTTGATGATCTTCCTGTTGGGCGACATGCTGCGGCTGATTAACGAAAAGAAACTCTACCGCTTACCCAAACAAGTCACTTTTGCCTCCGGGTTGCTGTTGGCTTGGCTGGTGTTGAACGACGCGGCGGACTGGGTCATCGGCTCGTTGAGCTTTGCCGACTTTTTCTACGTGCTCATGCTGGTCATCGTGGCCATGTACTGCTTTACCATCCTGTCGGCGGAATTCCGGAAAGCCATCCTGGCCCGCTTGAGCTTGAACGGAAAAGACGTCTACACGGAAGTCGGCGGATTTGTCGGCAAGATCGCCGGCATCAACCCCAAAAAAGAGACGTTCGTCATCCAGACCTCGGCGGGCCAGAAGATCGATTTGGACTTCGAACACATCTCGGATTTGGGCGAGAACGTGATCATCAAATACTAATCTACAGCAAACCAAGAAAGTAACCCGACAAAATAGTCTTGGTTTGGTGTCTAGCAAGACCGACCTATTCGTCGTGAAATATGTCGGTCTTGCTATAACTAGAAGTGAAAGTAATGAAAAAAACCCGGTAAAATCACGGTTACAATACGCGGAATCGATACGGAAGTTTGGAAACGATTTAAAAAACGCGCAAAAGAAGAAGGGAAGACGATGGGACACGCCGTCACAGAAGCCTTGGAACTTTACCTCGCTCAAAAGCGATAGAAAAAGTGACTTATTTTATACGTTAGAATCCAGAAAAAACAAGGTGGTTTGAACATGTTTTCATTGCCGAAACTAGACTATGCCTATAACGCCCTGGAGCCGCACATCGACGAGTTGACGATGACGATCCACCACACCAAACACCACCAGGCCTACATCGACAACGCCAACAAGGCTTTGGCCGGAACTCCGATGGAAAGCATGGCGGTGGAAGACATCCTCAAGGATTTGTCCAAGGTCCCGGAAGACAAGCGCAACGCCGTTCGCAACAACGCCGGCGGCCACTACAACCACAGCCTATTCTGGCAGATGATGAAACCCGGAGGCGGCGGACAACCCTCAGGCAACCTGGGCGATGCCCTTACGGCCAAATTCGGGGGGTTTAACAAATTCCAAGAACAATTCGCCGCCGCCGGAATCACCCGCTTCGGCTCCGGTTGGGCCTGGCTCGTCTCGAACAAAGGCGCCCTTGAAATCACCTCGACCCCAAACCAAGACACGCCGTTCTCGGAAGGAAAGACACCGTTGTTAGCACTGGACGTTTGGGAACATGGTTATTATCTCCGCTACAACCAGCGCCGCGCGGATTATATCAAAGCCTGGTGGAACGTCGTCAACTGGGACTACGTTGCTAAGTTACACCAGAAAGCGTAACGCCGCACAATCGCGGCCATTTTTTTTATTTTCAAAAGACGAGCGCACGCTTGAGCCGGAAATCAAGGAGAAAAAAGGAAATTCGCGCGCGCCGAAAAACAATGCGCGACGCCACAGGAACAAGAATCAAACGTCGTTACTTAGCCACAACCGCAACCCGGACCCATCTTTCGCCACCTCGATCATATATTGGACGTCTAATATAAAAAGCTTTTTGCCGGAGGCTAGACGGAGGCCAAGCGGATGGTGCCGTCGCCGCCGGGTTTTAAAACCCGCGTTGAGTGAAGCATTCCATGGGCTCGTTTTTGCACTTTCTGTCGCACAGCGTCCTTAAAACACAGAAGGACAACTTGAAGAAGATCCAGGACAAATTGGAAGACCACCACCGCGCGCACGAGGACGAAAAAAAAGCGCAGGAACGCGCGCGGCAGGTCCAACTCAAGCTTTCGAAAATCCACGCGGCCGTCAAGCTGCACGCGTTCCACCGGCAGTTGACGGGAAAGATGCAGGCCATGAAACAGCAACAGGACCGCCAGCAAGTACAGACATTGGTGGACAAGATTGGACGCGTCGAAGCGGGCCAAACCCACTTGCACCAGGCCATGAGCCGCAAAGCCGTGGCCCACCAAGACGTCGAAAAACACCTTTTGAACCTGAAAGCCAACGTGGACGACGCGCTCAAGGCCCTGGAAAAGCTGAAGAAAAAGTAAAGTTCAATTACAAAACAGGTTCAGCCATCAACCCAACGCGGGTATTGGTTGCGTCTTGGGGATGACGATTTCTTTTTGGTAGTGGTTGCCGCCGGAAGAAAAGACGAAAAACAGCAGCAGCATGTTATTCTTCTCCTGAAGACCGATTTTCGCATTCGAAAGCTTGGCCAAATCGATGGATTGGCCAAACAAAGAAGTGAACAGGGAAGAGGCGCCTTCGATTTCAAGCCCCGCCAGCTCATCCTTGAAAAAATCGATGACAAAAGCGCCCGCTCGGATCGCGCCGGACGACTTAATACCGGGGCGCCGGAACGACAAAAGGTCAAACGAGGCGTCGTACGACACGTCGACGCGGTAGTGTTCATGCATCATAGTTTTTCAACCGGCGTTGTTTTTTTCTCTATTACGATGACACGCACGAAATAAATTCAGGCAGTTCTGTTAGGACCCAGGTTCAATGCGCGGCGTCCTGCGGCCGGCCGTCCTCGCGCCACAAGTCCTTGAGCTTTTCCTCGCCCAACGCCTCGGCTTCCTCCCGCGTGCGGAGGCCTTTTTGGAACAACCGGCGGGCGCGCACGCGGCCCACCCCCCGAACAGCGATTAACGGCAGCAGTTCGGCTTTGACGCCGTATTGCAGGCGCTTGCGCATGGGGCGGGCCATGGCCAAGGCGGTGGACTGGTTCAGCAAGTAAGCTAATTCCGAATAGGAATACGCCAGCCATTCCTGGATTTTGACGCGGGCATGCAAGACGCCGGGCGGCACATCCAGTTCGGTCAGGACAGTGTCCTCGCTTTTCTCGTTAATCCAAGCGTTAAGCAGTTTGGCGCTTTTGTAACGTTGCAAGGATTCTTCATCTGCCGCGTCGTCCGGCATTTTTTCGAACCATTCGTCCCACAAGGCCTGCTCTTCCGCGCGCTTGACCGACAACAACGGCCGCGCTTCCGTCGCGCGCTGCAGCACCATCAAAAAGCCCAAGTCGTCCATGGGTTTGGACATGGATTGGATGAAGGCGTGCGCCGAAAGCGGGTCGACGTAGAGTTCGGCCACGCGTTTGCCGGCCGGAGTTGCCAACAACTGGCCTTTGCGTTCGCGCAAGAAATCCATGTCTTTGAGTTGTCCGACGACTTTTTCCACAACAGAAAGCAACTGCTGGACTTCACCGTATTGGTGGGCGTAAAACGTGGAGTGGAAGAATTCGAAAAGCGATTCAAACGAGTCGGCATAACCGGATGCCACTAGAGCCAATGCATGGAAGCGCAAACTCGGCTCGGATGAAAGCTGGGAGTACAAGTCTTCCAATTTTCCGAAGACGTATTTGTCCCGGACGGCGTGCAAGTCGCGGGGTTGGCACATGATGATTCCGACCCCGCGGGCGTCAAAACGGGGCCTTCCTGACCGGCCTAACATCTGGCTTATTTCCATCTTGGTAAGGTAATCGGAAAACGAACCGGAGAAGCGTTTGATATCTCTCACCACGACCCAAGACGCCGGCAAGTCCAAGCCCACGGCAAGCGTCGTTGTGCCGGTGATGACCTTGATGCAACGCAGTTGCTTGAAGCCGTCCTCAACCAGCGCGCGCTGTTTTCCATCACAGCCCGCATTATGAAAAGCCACTCCTTGCGCCACGCACTCCGCCAAAAGACGACACTGCGTCGTGGAGACCGGCAAGGCTTTCAAAATTTTTTCGGACAACTCCTTACATTGTTCTTTTTCTTCCGGCGTCAAGAATTCCCTCACCACCGGCGCCAATGTTTTCGCCAACGCCTGCGTGGACGGCCGGGTGGCCACGAAGAACAACGCCTGGCCTTTGCCTTTCTTTTCCGACAGCGCCATTTTGGCCAAATCGATTACGGGCGGCTCTGATACCGCCGCGACCGCACCATCTTCAAAATGGACTTTCGAGCCGTCACACAAGCCGACCAACAAAGGCGTGGGGCGGTAATCGCTCTGGATGAGCGACGCTCCCAGCCACTCCGCCAATTGCTTGGCATTCGCCACGGTCGCCGACAGTCCCAATACTTTGGCCTCGGAGCGCTTGACTTTCGTCAACACCATTTCCAGCGTCGCACCGCGGCTGCCGTCGGCCACTAGATGGATTTCATCGAAAACAAAGAGGCCGGCGCGCTGAAGCCACGAGCGGTCGTGGCGCAAAAGCGAATCGAGTTTTTCCGACGTCAGGATCAGCACGTCGAATGCGGACAGTTCGGACGAAGACGAGTCGTAGTCGCCTGTGCTTAAGCCCACCGTTTTGTCAAACGCCGCCAAGGATTGCTTGAACTCGCGGTGCTTCTCCGACGCCAACGCCCGCAACGGAACGACGTAGAACACGGGCTTTGGGGAAGTCGAAAAATGCCGGACCATGGCCAACAAGGCCAACAACGTCTTTCCGGACGCGGTGGGCGCGCACACCAACGTGCGGGGCGATTCGAGAAATCCTTCGGACAACGCCTGGCGCTGGAGCGGGTTTAATTCGGAATAACCCAGTTTGGCCAACACGTCGGTTTGCAAGGAGCCAAGCGAGCCGGAGGACGCCATAGGGTAACAACGTCCGCAAACGCGCTTAAAAACTCGAAGGCGACTTGGCCGGTGAAATCACGGACGGGGCGAATTCAGCCAATCCAGAGTTGGATTGTTTCGAACGAGTTCCCGGCGTTCCATTTCCAAAGCCGGTGCAAGCACCTGCTTCAAGGCGGCGCTAACTTTCGTTCCTTGTGCGACCAAACGGATGACAAAAAGACCGTAACCGGGTTTTTTCAGACGCGTTTCTTCCAAGCGAACCAAATGGCCCAACTCGTTTCCGGGCGAACTCCAGTCGTTGTGATGGTTGTCCAATTCCGTAGTAGGGTGGTGAAACCCCTTCTCGATTTTATCCAGGTCAAACTCATAGCTGCCATTGGCCTTCGTGCCCAGAAAATACATGGTGGCCCTTGAGCCAGACAGCTCCAAACGAACGGGAATGTCTTTTTGACCGGACACCAAACTCCGGGGGTCCAGGTACCGTCCGACTGCCGCCGCGGCCTGGTAATGGCTTGCCATCAACCCCAGATGGCTTTCTCCAAGGTAGTGGACAAATTCGTGTGCAACCGGTTTAAGCCCTTGGATCATGATGGCGCCTTGCCGTAAAGCCGGAGGCCAATACGAATCTTCAAAAGGTAGGTGTTCACCCTCCAGCGTGCCTTCCGGAGCACCCGGCTTATCCAAAAGTAAATGTACCTCTCGTTGGCGCTGGGTAAGATAGGCCGGGGGGAACAGACGGACACGATGGACCGCTTGTTCGACTTTGCGATCCAAAACAGTCTTGGGAAAGCGGGATTGAAGCCACAAGTCATGCACCCATTTGGCCTGCGTGTGGACTTGCTCCCGCCATTCCACCGGAATACGTGGCGCATAGTAACGCGGAGCAAGATAACCCCCAAGCGGAAGCATCAAGGAACACAACACCCCGCCGGCCACCAGCGCCCGCTTGAATCGACGCCCCAATCCGCGCCTCGGTGAAGAAACGTTGGAAACTTCGCGAGTCGAAGGCGTAGCCATGCGAGAATTCATTACTTTTTATTCTTAAATCACGTTGCATGTGTCATGAAAGTCATCACCCCCGCGCTCAAACGCGCCCTCAAGAAGCCCATGGGCACGCTGTACAAGGCAGGACAGAAAGCCAAGCTCAAAGCCGCCTTGAACGGCCACACGCTTTACGCCGTGGGCGATGCGACGGTCCGGACGTTGTTCAAGCTCGGAATGCATCCGCACGTACGCGTGTACGACTTGAAGACCCGGCGCGAACCTTTGCCACCAAAGCAGGCCGCCTTCTTTGACACGCTTTTTGGCGAAAAAATTACGACCGTCAACCCGGCGGGCCACATCTCGCCTTCATTGGAAAAAGCCGTCGGTATGGCCGTGAAAAGCGAGGCGCCGTTGAATCTGTTCGTCATCGGCGAGGAAGACTTGGCCGTCATCCCGTTGTTGCTGCAGGCCCCAATGGGTGCCAAAATCGCGTATGGCCAACCCAAGGAAGGCATCGTGGTTTTGGACGTGGACGAGAAGATGAAAGCCAAGGCCCACGTGTTGTACGGGCAATTCAAGACGGTTCGAAACAAAAACGAGTGAACACCCACGAAGGCGCGCACCTACGCATGGAAAAAAAAAGAAACGTGAAAGACAAAGCATTTTTACAATCGCGTGCCTTGCTTCATCAATGCTTCAGAGACGCACGCCCTTACGGAAAAAGAAAAGACAAAAACCGCAAACACCCAAACGGCAAACCGTATTGTTTCCGGGACGATTCCAACCATTCCACGTCGCCCACTTACTGATTTTGAAAAAGCTCTTCAAGCGATTCGAAGTCATCGTGGTCATCGGCTCGTCCGACCTTAAAGATGAGGACAACCCATTTTCCGCGACAGAGCGCAAACAAATGATCCAAGCCTGTTTCCAAAAACGAAAAATTTCCTTCGCGTCCGTACCGTTCGCGCCAGACAACACGTGGGTCAAAACGCTGCTGACAAAAGTGCCGCGCCGGCGGTTCAACTTGGTCTTTACCAACAATGCCCGCGTACAAAAACAACTCCGAAACGCCGCGATTCCGTACATCGGCAGCCCCATGGTCCGGCGCAACCGGTTGGAAGGAAAGCGGATCCGCCAATGGCCCAAAACGTGGCAAAAAGACGTGCCGAAGCCAGTCGCGGCATGGATTCAAAAAAATGCGAAAAGCGCCGGAAAAAAAATAAGCGTTCGACGGACAAAAAAAACGCGTGGCTTGGAAAAAAGGCGGTTGGACATTCAACGGTAAACAAAAAAAATACGGCGGACTGAAACACGGAAAAAGGCAACACGCCTGCAGCGGCAAAGGCCAAACGGCCGAGGATTGCAATGGCAAAATGCGTCGTTTTCTTTTTCTTTTTTTCTTCTTACGCCGAAATTGCCTGCCTTGCCCGATTGCCTTCCTTTTCTTTTTTCTTGACTTTTCCAACAGCGCCGGCCTAGGGGCCGCAACCCTCTTATTGGCTATCCACCACCATCGGGACTGCATGATGACTCAGTCGGTATTCCGGATGCATGGACGAGAACCCTTCGGGGGGCTCATGTGCAGATGAAGAACAGGTAGAGAGTCAACTGAAAATCTATATCCATCGGCAATGGAAAAGAAAAAACAGGCACGAAAAGAAAAAAAAACCGACACCCCGTGCCGTCAAAAAAACGGATGCCTGCAGCGGAGGCCATTCATTAAAAAACGCGGCCAGCGCTAGGCTTCCCGGCTTTGTTGCAACACCTGCACGACCGAAGGGTCCGCCAACGTCGTCACGTCCCCCACGTCAGGCTCGTCTGCCGCAATGGCCTTGAGGATTCGGCGCATGATTTTGCCCGAACGCGTCTTGGGCAAGTCGTCGGCAAAATGGATGACGTCGGGTTTGGCGATGGGCGAGATTTCTTTCGCCACGTGGGCGATGAGTTCTTCTTTCAACGCAGCGCTTTTCGGACGGCCGGTTTTGAGCGTGACGAACGCGTAGATGGACTGGCCCTTGATGTCGTGCGGACGCGGCACTACGGCAGCTTCGGCAACGGATGGGTGCGAAACCAACGCGCTTTCGATTTCCGCGGTGCCCAGGCGGTGGCCGGCGATGTTGATGACGTCGTCCACGCGGCCCATGAGCCAAAAGTAGCCGTCAACATCTTTTCGGGCGCCGTCACCCGTGAAATACACTCCCTTAAACTTGGAAAAATACGTTTGCTGGAAGCGTTCCGCATCGTTCCAGATGCCGCGGCTCATGGCGGGCCACGGTTTTTCAATAACCAAATAACCGCCTTCGTTGACAGAAGCCTCGGAGCCATCATCGCGCAAGACTTTGGGCAAGATTCCAAAGAAAGGAAGCGTGGCCGAACCGGGTTTCTGCGCAATCGCCCCAGGCAAGGGCGTAATCATGATGCCGCCGGTTTCCGTCTGCCACCACGTATCCACCACGGGGCAGCGTTTTTGGCCGACGTGTTCGTAGTACCACATCCAGGCCTCGGGGTTTATCGGCTCGCCCACCGAACCCAAGAGACGAAGCGAGGACAAATCGTGCTTTTTCGTCCATTCAGGCCCCGCTTTGGCCAACGCCCGGATGGCCGTGGGCGCGGTGTAAAACGTACTTACGGCGTACTTCTCCACGATCTGCCAGAAACGGGATGCGTCGGGGTAAAACGGCGTGCCCTCGAACATGACCGACGTGGCGCCTACGCTTAAGGGTCCGTAGACCACGTAGCTGTGGCCGGTAATCCAGCCAATATCCGCCGTGCAAAAATGCGTATCGTCTTCGTGGTTGTCAAAAACGTACTGGAACGTCAAACCGGCATACAAAAGGTAACCGGCGGTGGTATGCAAGATGCCTTTGGGTTTGCCCGTGGTGCCGGAAGTGTAAAGGATGAAAAGAGGTGCCTCAGAATCCATGGGTTCCGCCGGGCAATGACCATCCGCAGCCTGCATGACATCGTCCCACCACACGTCTCGGCCTTCCTGCATCAAAACCACGTTTTTGGCCCGGCTCACGACCACCACGTTTTTCACCGAGGGACAATCGGTCAACGCCTCGTCCACGTTGGGTTTTAAGGGCACCACTTTTCCACCGCGGAGACCGCCATCGGCCGTCACGACTATGTTGGCATCAGAGTCCTGGATTCGGTCTTTCAAGGCGTGGGCGGAAAAGCCGCCGAACACGAGGTTGTGCACCACGCCGATACGCGCGCATGCCAACATCGCAATGGCCAATTCCGGCACCATGGGCAAGTAAATGCAGGCCACGTCACCTTTTTTCAAACCGTGGGCTTTGAGGACATTGGCAAATTTGGAGACCTCGCGGTGCAATTGCTGGTACGTCAACGTCCGGCTGGAGCCGTCGTCGCCTTCCCAGATGAGCGCCGCCTTGTTTTTTTTTGTCGCTAAGTGGCGGTCCAGGCAATTGTATGCGGCGTTGAGCCGACCGCCTAAAAACCACTTGGCAAACGGCGGATTCCACTCCAGCACGCGGTCAAACGGCGTGAACCAATGCAATCGCTCCCGGGCCTGTTCAGACCAAAAAGCCTCAGGGTCTTGGACCGATCGGAGATATAGCGCGTCGTACTCCGCACGGCTTTTGACCCAGGCAGCTTTTGAAAAAGCAGCCGGAGGCTCGAACCGGCGGTTCTCCTCCAGGGAGGAAGCAATTGTAGGCGCGTCCATGAAACCCATCACTCCTCGGCTCGAGCTTCCCGCCTTGGAAGCGATGGCAAACTCCGGATGTAATCGGACAATTCGTCAAGCGTCTGGATCGCGTCCGGATAGTCATGCACCCCGCTGCGGTCCACCAACACGGCGTGCATCCCGACGGCACGTGCTGCCAACACGTCGTTATACAGATTGTCCCCCACCATCAAGGCATTTTCCGGACTGACGCGCAGCCGTTGCAACACCCGGGAGTACAGGCGCACGTCCGGCTTGATCAGGCCCTCCTCGCACGAGGCGATGACCGCGTCGACGTATTGGTCCACCGGGGCTTTTTGCAATGCGTACTTGAGTGCCGGGTTGTTCGTGTTGGTCAGCACGACCAGCTGGTAGCCTTCTGTTCTGAGTTTTTGCAATGCGGTGAACGTTTCGGGAAATGGCTCGACACAATCCTTAAGGCGTTCAATCTGGTGGCACGCCGCGGCCTTGCGTTGGGCCGAAACGTCCACGCCGCAGCGTTGGCACAACTCGTCCATAGCCGACTCAAGGGACTCGACCGGCCGCAAACAAAACGCTTGGTCGTACGCGTCGATGAACGTCCGCCAATCCATCGCATCGAGGCCCAACTCGTGCCGCACGGTAGTCGGAATCCCGCCGAGATTGCAAGTGTTGTGGATCAGCGTGTTCCACAAGTCGAACACGACGAGGCGAATCATGACCTCAAACACAGGCGCGTTGAAGCTTAAAAAACCGCCCGCGTCGGCGACAATCAACGAACGCCATATCGCAAAACGACGCCGCCAAAAGATGCCCGACCGCGGGGCTGTATGCAGGAAAAAAAAAAGAAAATAGCCCCGAGCGGAGTTTCGTGTCCGACCCTAATCGTCGAACAATTCGAACCGCTGTCCACAGCTCCAAAGGCTGCTATCCTTGACCACTAGACGACGGGGCTATTGGAAGGAAAACTATGGACGGATGCTTTTAAGGCGTTTTGCAAAAGGGCCAAGACAGCATTACCCACGCACCCGGAAATTTTTCCGGATTTTCTTGACGTTTTTTTCCAACTCATCCGCTTCTTGATCCGTCAGGAAGCCGCCCAAAACAGACAATTTTTTGGAAGGCGAAATCCGGATTGAACTTTCCGAAAACGCCACCCACCACAAAAACAGCACCAACGCGGCATCCACCATCCACAACCCCACGTGCATGGCGTCCTGCGGCCCTTGCCCAAAGACCCCGCCTACGAAGAGGACGGCAAACAAGCGCACCAAATTGAACAAGAAAAGCGCCGGCGCGAACACGGCAAAAAACCGCAGAGGCTGCCTCACGGGCGTGGACCACAGCAACCCGCCCAACAGGATGACCATTACCAAGCCGCTGCAGTCCGGCACGATGCGGAACCACGCGGCGTTCGACGACAAGACGGCCCCGAAACGCACCGACTCCACCGCGGCCCGATGCAACAAGACCGATTCCACGGAGGCGATGGATTCCAAAAGCGGCGAAAGCGGCACCACGTGCAGTAACGCGTACGGCACGCCGAAGAAAAAGGCGAAACGCAAGGCAAAACCCAAAAACGAAGTCTTGGGAGGCAAATGAAATACCATAAGACTGAATTAAAGACATGGACAAAGTAATATGGTTTGCCGACGCGAATAAACACCGCGAGCGTGAACCGCATGAACCGGGGACACGAGATTAAGGAATTCGAAGAGCCGCGTTTGTTCATTGAGCGCATCCGTTCAATGGACGAAGGGACCATCGGATGCACGAACCACGCATTATTCCGTCTATCCGAAAAACAACGGAAAATGTTCACGGAAGAAACGTTAAAGCGGTTCCTAACCGAAGAAACGCCCATCAAAGTCGGAATCCGACACAACGGGTGCTTCGCCGCCTATTACCCATACTCGAACAAACGGGAAGCCATACGGATAGTGGTCGATATTAAGCCGGCTTCCGCAGAAATAGTAACGTTCTACATCGTAGACACGAACCAGATACCTAGGGGTTAAACATGGCGCAACACCGGGAATTGAAAAACGAGGGAGAAAGCGACTACGACGTCCACAACGACGTTCTGTTTTTCAAGGTCAAGGACAGGGAATACGCGAAATCCATGGAATTCGAGCATTTCGTCCTGGATATTGACGAGGAAAAATTCATCGTCGGAATGCAGATATTCGACGCATCCGAGTTTTTCAAGATTCCCAAACAGATGCTCCGAAACGTCCAACAATGGAATTTCCAAGCGAAAATCGAACAGAACTTGCTTGAAGTGCGGCTGGTCTTCCAGATGCTTCATCGCAATAAAATCATCGAACCGCGCCCCATCATCATTGAGCAGTTGAAGGAGCCGTTGCCGGACTCGAACGTAACCTGTTCGGTAAATTGACCAACCGGACTATCGGCTATAATTTTGGACAACACGCTTAGGGTTCACCACGGCACGCGCTTAAGTCCGGCCCGGAACGCCGCGTAGTTGACCGCGCGATGGATGACCATCGTGAAGACAATCAAGAAGGCAAAGCCCCACCAACCGATTTGACCCGCCAAAATGGGAAACGCCAGAACCGCCAATCCCAACGCGAAAAGCACGAACGGCACTTGGTCCAAAAACCGGATTTTGGCACCCGGTGCTACGTGGAGGCGCCGCTTCAGGAAACTGCCGACCAAGTCGCCGGCCATGGCGCCAAAGGCCAATAAGAAAGACAAACCCGCTTTTTCCTCAAAGCCCAAAAAAGGCAAGGCCGACGGCCACACCCACGCCACAAGGATGCCGAGCAACGTACCGCCCAAGACGCCGGCCACGAAGCCGCGGAACGTCTTGCCGGGCCCGAAGAACCGGTTGCCGTCGTCGTGCGTCTGGCCCAAATCGATGGGGGTTCGGCCCGGAAACAAGACCGGGACGCCGTTGGACACGTACGCCGGCAGGATGAACAGCAGCAACTGGACGTAGTCAAGCATGCATGAACAACGCCGTCAAACCCAATTAAAACTAACGTTTCACACGGCCGTGTTTAAAAAAATCAGGTCGGACCAAAACGGAAGCAACCCGGCAAAGATAGGGAAAATCAAGCACAGGACGAAAAAAACGGGTTCAAGCGCATCTTCCTCCACAGCGGTTTCAAGCGTTTTCCTCTTTTTTTTTGTTTTTGGTTGCATTCTTCTTCTTTTTTCTTAAGCCAAAGCGCGTCTTTTTTTTCCTTCTCCAAAGATTTTCAACAAAGCCGGTTCACGCAACACAAAACAAACTAATAAAACCCATCCAGCCACTGTAAAGCCCGTATGGACCTGTTCAAAATCCTGGCCATCCTGCTGGGTATCGCGATTTTGTCCGCCGCCGCCATCTGGGCCTTGGAAGGCGTCACCGGGTTTTCCTGCGTCAGCGTACTACGAATCGACGGCCCGATTGGATTGGAGTCGCTCGGACCCGGAACAGCCAGTGCACGCGCCATCACCCAAAAAATAGAAGACTTTGACGCCGGAACTTCCCCTGCACTCCTCATCGAAATCAACAGTCCCGGCGGATCGGCCGTCGCGTCGGCTGAGATCTACGAGGCCCTGCGCGCCACCAACAAGACCACGGTGGCGTACTTGAGCGAAATCGCCGCCTCCGGCGGGTATTACTCGGCCGCCGGCACGGACTACGTCGTGGCCAATCCCAACGCCATCACCGGCAGCATCGGCGCGCTCACCGGATTGATTAACTACGAAGAACTCTTCCAAAAAATCGGTTTGCGCCAGGAAGCCATCAAGTCAGGCGACTTGAAGGACATCGGCGCGCCGTACCGCAACATGACGGAAAAAGAACGCCAACTCCTGCAAGAGCTCATAGATGAGACCGCGGCCCGCTTCATCGCCGACGTCCGCACCGGACGCGCCGGAAAACTCACGCCGGCGTTTGAATCCATGCTGGACGCACGCATCTTGAGCGCGCAAAGCGCTAAAAACGCGGGTTTGGTCGACCAAATCGGCTCGCGTAAAGCCGCATTGCAAAAAGCCGCGGAATTGGGCGGTTTGGACACGCAAACCCCGTCGGAATGCGACATCACGCCTCCCTCGCCTGCGTTTTCCGACTTGTTCTACGACATCGGCTCTTCCTTGGGCCAAGGCTTCGTGCAAGGCATCCAGACGCAAAGCAAACCCCTGCGCGCCAACGCCTAATACAGGAAGACAGGACGCAAAACGCTTTTAAATCTCTAGTTCGTAACCGCTTTCCGCGACCGGCAAAAACAATAAATTTCGGCCTGCAAAGTGACTCCCCCCTTTCGAGGTGCCCAGGTTATGACCGTTGTAGGCGATGATATCATCCTAAACTGCCGTGCGTGCTTCCAAGACGGATTCGGCATGAAGCTCAACCGCGCCAACAGCGGCATCTACGTCTGCGCCCACAACTCTGAACACAAGTACGTCGTCAAAGACGGCTACATGAAGACGCCGGATTACAACACCAACCTGAACACGGCGCACCGCATGTAACCCAAAGCAGTCCAAGAAAGAAAAAGTAGCCGGAAACCCGGAAAAAAAAACACCGAAAAAAAAGCCGGAAAAGCAAAAAACAAAAAAAAAAGCGGAAAGCTACCCTAAAAACCAAAAAAGTGCATCTTGGCCATCGATTTATCTTTTCCAACGCCGCGGATGCACCCCTTGCCTGGCTTTTTTCCGTCCCGCTTCCGCCGCCATTTTTCCTCTTTTCCGCATTCCAACCATTTCGTTTAAAAGACGCGGTTTTCAGAATCTTTCACCTCATGGCTATGAAACAATTCACCGGCGACGTGTCGGAAGAAGACCTCGAAAGCTTATTCGAAGAATCCAGCCGCCACGGCGCAATCCTTGCCACCCTCTACTTCGACGCCCACGGGCCTTCCCGCGAAGGCATCGAAAACTCCCTCATTGATTTTGTCGGCCGCCTCACGAAAGAGCGCGGCGTGCTGTACTGCAAAGGCGAAATCGACCCGGCACTGGAACGCGAGGAAGCCTCCGAAGACGGCTTGGCCAAGCATTTGATGTATTCCTGCAGCACCCGCGTGCGCCTGCTCACCGAAGATTTTTCCACCTTGTTGAACTTGTGTCTCAAATACGGGCCGCTTGCGGCTGAAATCGAGCTGCCGCACGAAATCCACCTCTCGTTGGAAGAAGCGCAAAGCCTGCTTCTGGACGCGTCGCAAAGCACGCAAGACTACGTCCAGTTCATCTTGTCCAAGACCATGAAGGAAGACGAAAAACAAAAACTCCAGGAACACTTACGCCGCCGAGCCGAAATAGCCGAAAAAATCCGAAAACGCCAAGAAAAGCCGGAAGAATAAAGACAAATACGCCCCCCCAAAAAAAAAGTGAACCGTCGCTCAAACACCCATCGCCCTCTTTTTTAACCCCACAACCGCCTAGACACCCTTAAAAGCACCCGAGTTAACCATTGTTAAGTAAGGTTATTTCCAAGGTCCTAAACATGAAAATCCCCCTGAAATCCGACGGCCAACAAGCCCAAATGGCCATGCTGCCGCAGGAAATCGAAGTCTGGTACGTCCTGCCGGCACTCCGCTGCCAGATGGCAAAAAGCTTCCTGGAACAAGGCTTTAGCCAAAAACAGACCGCAAAGACGCTGGGCGTCACCGAAGCGGCCGTGTCGCAATACGTCCACGCCAAACGCGCACAAAACGTCGAGTTCGGTGACGGCTTCAAAGCTAAAATCAAGGCGGCCTGCCTCGGCGTGTCTGGCGGCAAGCAAACCGCGTATGAAGCCGTCCAATACTTAGTGCGCGACTTCAAGGAGTCCAAACAACTCTGCAATTTGCACCACAGCTTGGAAGGCGTGCCGAAAGACTGCGATATCTGCCTGACCCCCGACCAAATGAAGTACCACGATACGGACAAGGAAAACGACCAGCCAAAAAACGAAACGTGAAAAAAAACCATGGCCATCCAACTCCAACAAGAAACCTATGCCAAAAATGCCGAACGGCACGTCTTGGAAATTAAGGACCTTCACGCCAGCGTGGACAACAAAAAAGTCCTGCAAGGCGTCAACCTCACCTTGCACTCTCGCGAAGTGCATGCCTTGATGGGGCCCAACGGCTCAGGTAAGTCGACCCTTTCAGCACTCATCATGGGCCACCCCAAGTATGTCGTTGAAAAAGGCGACATCGTGTTGGACGGCGAATCCATCCTGGACTGGACTCCGGAAAAGCGGAGCCAAGCCGGGCTTTTCCTCGCGTTCCAATACCCCGCCGAAGTGCCCGGCGTGTCCGTCGCCAACTTCCTGCGCACGGCGTACAACGAAACGCGGCCCAAAGAACGCCAACTGTCCGTGTTCAAGTTCGCCAGCCTTTTGGACGAAAAAATGAAGGGCCTACAGATGCCACCCCAGTTTGCCGAACGGTACCTCAACGACGGTTTTTCAGGCGGCGAAAAGAAGCGGTGCGAAATCCTCCAGATGGCCGTGTTGCAGCCCAAGATCGCCTTGATGGATGAGACCGATTCCGGCCTCGACGTCGACGCCTTGCGCGTCGTTGCGGAAGGCACCAACCAACTCGTCAAGCAGACCGGTTTGGGCGTCTTGTTGGTCACGCACTATCCCCGCATCCTCCATTACGTGAAGCCGGATTTCGTACATTTGTTCGTGCAAGGAAAAATCGTGAAGACCGGCGGCATGGAATTGGCGGAAGAACTTGAAAAAACCGGTTACGGCCAACTCGAAGCAACGCCCAACCCCGCATGAAACAAAGCGAACACGAAACCAAGAGAAAAGCAAAGAAAAAAAATAAAAAAAAAAGGACAGTCACACGACAAAAGACGAAGAAACCGGAAAGCCCGTGAATAAAAAAGAAAAAGCAATCGAAAAGCGCGGAAAAAAACAGGAAAAGAAACAATTGGAAAAAAAGTGACGACTTAAAAAAAGGCAACCCCGAGAAAAACGCGACGGTAAAAAACCAAAAAATTTGCGATCGAAAAAAACAGGGTTACGAAAAAAAAAGGCGAAAAATTTCATGGAAAACGTCCAACTCAAACAACAACTCGCCGGCGAATACAAATACGGATTCCACGACGACGTCGAAAACGTGTACGAATTCCAAAAAGGCCTGAGCGAGAACGTCGTGCGGAAAATCTCGAAAATCAAAAACGAGCCGGAATGGATGCTGAAGCGCCGTCTGGACGCTTTGGCGATTTTCCACCAAAAACCCATGCCGAACTGGGGCGCCGACTTGTCCCACATCGACTTTGACGACATCATCTACTACGTGCGGCCCACGGACAAACCGGTGCGCTCGTGGGATGACGTGCCGGAAAAAATGAAACAGACGTTCGAGAAACTTGGCATCCCGGAAGCCGAACGCAAGTTCCTAGCCGGAGCCGGGGCGCAGTACGACAGCGAATCCGTATACCACAATCTGCGGGAAGACTTGGAAAAACAAGGCGTCGTCTTTCTGGACATGGATTCGGGCCTTCGTGAACACGAAGACGTCGTGAAAAAATACTTCGGCTCCGTCATCCCAAGCGGGGACAACAAGTTCGCCGCACTCAACACGGCCGTCTGGTCCGGCGGCAGCTTCCTGTACGTACCCAAAGGCGTGCACGTCGACGTACCGCTACAGGCCTATTTCCGAATCAACACGAAAAACATGGGCCAGTTCGAACGCACGCTGATCATCGCCGAACCCGGTTCTTCCGTACATTATTTGGAAGGGTGTTCGAGCCCGACGTACACGTCGGATTCATTGCACTCCGCCGTGGTGGAAATCATCGCGATGGAGGGAAGCCGCGTGCAATACACCACCATCCAGAATTGGTACAGCGACGTGTACAACTTGGTGACCAAACGCGCCAAGGCCTACAAGGACGCCACCATGTTCTGGCTCGATGGCAACATCGGCAGCAAAGTGACGATGAAGTACCCCTCGGTATTGCTGATGGAGCCGGGCGCGCGCGGCGAAGTGGTGTCCGTCGCGTTGGCAGGAAAAGGCCAACACCAAGACGCCGGAGCCAAAATCTTCCACCTGGCCTCCAACACCAGTTCGCTAATCACGTCGAAATCCATCAGCAAAGACGGCGGCCGCACCACGTACCGAGGCAAAATCTACGTCTCACCCACGGCGACGAACGTCAAGAGCAATGTGGAATGCGACGCGTTGATACTGGACGAGAAAAGCGCGTCAGACACAGTGCCGTACATGGAAATCCAAAGCGACGACGTCAGCATCTCGCACGAAGCCTCGGTCAGCAAGCTGGATTCGGAAAAACTGTTCTACCTCCAAAGCCGGGGCTTGAGCGAACAAAAAGCCAAGCAGCTGTTGGTGCAAGGCTTCATCGAACCGTTCGTCAAAAAACTGCCCATGGAATACGCGGTCGAACTCAACCGACTCGTGGACATGGAAATGGAAGGGTCGGTCGGCTAAAACACTGAAGCCAAAAACAGCCAAAAGCCAAGCCGACAAAAAAGCCCGAAAAAAAAATCATTACCGAAAAGCGCAGAAAAAAAGAAAAACGAAAACAAAATCACGCAACGTTTCCAGTTTCCCGGCAAATTCAATCCGTTCGTTCAAGCCGCTCAATCGTGAGACCCCATGTTGGAAAAATTGTTCACCCAAACGCAGTTCCGCCAACGCTTCCCAAAACCGCCGGCATGGCGCGCCGAGGCGTTCGAGCGGTTCCAAACCCTGCCACTACCCACGTCCAAGGAAGAAGCCTGGCGCTACACCGATTTGCTCAGCTTGGACTTTTCGCCACTTGAACCGGTAGACGACGTCAAGCCGCATTTCAAAGGGGAAAACGTCCAAATACACGCGCCAGACGACGAAGACTTTTGCTCGGTTGCGGACAAGATTTCGGCCTGGACCCGGGCCGTTGGAAACGCCGTGGAAATCGACGTGCCGGCCGGTGCCCGCGCCCGCCTCGAGTCCACCATTTCCTTACAGAAAAGTGGTGCCTTGCTGCAGACCATCCACGTCGGCGCCGGCGCCGATTTGGATTTCTTCGAGCACTACACCGCAGCGCCTGGAAATGCCGATGCCGGCAATGCAACCGTAATGTTCGGCCAAAAAACCATCTTCCACGTCGCGGAAAACGCCACGTTGCGCTACTTTGCCGTCCAACGCTTCGGCCCGAACACGTTGTCGTTCGCGGAAAAAGAATTCCACCTGGCCGACAACACGAAATTGACGTGTTTTCACGCCGACATGGGCAGCCGTTTAAGCCGTACGGTCGTGGACCACCACTTCGACGGCAACCATGCGCAAGCGCCCGAGCACACCGCAGTGTTCTTCGGTTCGGACCACCAGCACTTCGACTTGTCCACGCACGCCTTGCACCACGGAACGGATTCCAAAAGCGACATCGTGGTCAAAGGCGCGCTCAAAGACACCGCGTCATGCGTCTACCACGGGCTCATCCGCATCGACAAAGACGCCCGCCAAACCGACTCCTACCTCCAGGACCGTGTGCTTCATCTGAACAAAGGCGTCAAGTCCAACAGCATCCCGTCGCTTTTCATCGACAACAACGACGTGAAAGCCTCGCACGGCGCCACCGTCAGCAAGCTCAACGACGAGTCGCTGTTCTATCTACGCAGCCGCGGGTTGAGCCGCACGAACGCCGAAAAACTCGCAGTGGAAGGCTTCCTGAACGAATTGGTCCAACGGTTGCCGCACGAAAGCCTCCGCCAACAACTCCAAAACGACCTTCAAAACAAAATCATGCGAACCCAGCCCGAAACCCAAACGGCAACAGCCGCCATCCAAAAAAACAAGGCCAAAACCAACCCGAAAACAAAATAGCAAAAACTCAAACGTGCCCCAACCTAGAAACCGAAAAATCAAGGAAAAATAAAAACTGGATCCGGCGAAAACCGCAAACCCAAAAAAAGGCAAACAACTTCAAAACAATAAGAAAAAGTGAAACCCCCAATGCCAAAAACCGCCGCTTTTGACGTCGAAAAAATCCGTTCCGACTTTCCCATCCTCAAGCGCCGCGTTGGCAAAACAAAATTGGCCTACTTGGACAACGCGTCATCCACCCAAAAACCGCAAGCCGTCATCGACGCGCTGACGCACTTTTACAGCGAGTGCTATTCCAACGTCCACCGCTCCGTGTCCAGCCTGGCGTTGGAAGCCACGGAAAAATTCGAATCCGCCCGCAAAACGATCGCCGACCACCTCCACGCCAAACCCGAAGAAACCATCTTCACGCGCAACACCACCGAATCCATCAACTTGGTCGCCTACGCGTGGGGCGAAACCAACGTGAAGCGCGGGGACGCCATCGTCATCACGGAGATGGACCACCACAGCAACTTGGTGCCATGGCAGCAATTGGCCTTGCGAAAAAAAGCGGAACTACACTACATCCCCCTGGAAGACACAGGCGTTCTGGATGGCGATTTTGAGTTTCCTGAAAACACGAAACTCTTTACGTTTCCCCACGCGTCCAACGTCTTAGGCACGCTCAACGACGTCAAGGGGTGGACCAAGAAAGCCAAAATTGAAGCCCCGGATGTGACCGTAGTGGTCGATGGAGCCGCCGCCGCGCCCCACATGCAATTGGACCTACCGAAAATCGGGGCCGACTTTTACGCCTTTTCCGGACACAAAATGTGCGGCCCGATGGGATCCGGCGTATTGTGGGCCGAAAAACAAATCCTCCAAGACATGTCCCCGTTCCTGTACGGCGGCAGCATGATTTCCAAAGTCGAAAAACACAAGACCAAATGGGCTGATCTTCCGGCCAAATTCGAAGCCGGCACGCCGAATGCGGCGGACGCCGTCGGCCTCGCGGTTGCCATCGACTACCTCAACGAAATCGGCCTGGAAAAAATCCACGCCCACGAGTTAAAGCTCGCAAAGAAAACCAAGGACGCGCTGGACGCCATTTCAGGCGTGAGCACCTACGGCCCCGATTCCACTGCAAAAAACCGCGTCGGCATCGTCTCATTCAACCTCGACGGCGTGCACGCGCACGACGTCGGCTCCATCCTAGACACCGACGCTGTCGCCGTCCGCTCCGGCCACCACTGCGCGCAAGTCTTGATGGACCGCCTGGATGTGGCCGCAACCGCAAGGGCCAGTTTCTACCTCTACAACACGGAGGATGAAGTCGACCGCCTCGTGGCCGGCATTAAAAAAGTAAAGAATATTTTCAAATAGGAAAAAGCCATAGGAGGAAATGAAGATGAGACCGCAACGAAACATAGCGTATCCGTACTTCTTTTTGCGGCAAGCGGACCGCCAAGGGACCACCGCCATGCGGACGCTCCACATGGTTCCGTTGGCAGACCACGAAGCGGCCGAAATCGCCTCATTAAATGCCTACATGAGCATGGGACCAGGAGATCGGACAACCCACAAAAAAAACAGGGACCGCATCGTGGAAAAAGCGGCCGAAAAGCGTAGGATTCACCAAGTCCAATATCTGGGCTCCGCATCCACAGGAACCATTTGGCGCAAAGAAGGCGACCAACACGTCCAAATCCAACTGAATGAAGAAATGCAACTCATCCAGCGGCATCGGATAAAAGCATGACCGCCGCGCGAGCATCATTTACTGGTACAACACGGAAGAGGAAGTCAACCGCCTCGTCGAGGGCGTCAAAAAAGTCAAGAAGATTTTCAGCACATGAACGAAGTGAAACACACGAATGACTTTTTCCCATTTTTACCTGCAACATGTGGACGAACGCGCGGTTCAGCATGGACAGATGCTGCACCTGCTGCCCATCACCAAGGAAGAAGCGGCGCACATCGCCCACCTCTCGGCCAAAATCGGCATGTCCAAAACCACCACGCGGGTGGCGTATACCGCACGTCTCCGTAAGTATGTCAAGGAGCGCCAAACCCGGGAAGTTCTGCAACATGATCAGCCAGGCTTCAGGGCGGTAATTGGCGGGCTATGGATGCAAGCCGCCGACGGGCCGCGCAAACTGGCATTGCACGAAGAAATCGGACTCATGCAGGAACATCCATACAGCCCCCCTGCAAAAGCCAAACGGACGAAGTGATTACCCATATGTCCTCTTCCATGTACCGGGAACAAATCCTCGAGCACTACAAGCACCCGCTTAACCAAGGCAAGCTTGAGCCAGCCGACGCCCACTTTGCGGACAACAACCCGCTGTGCGGCGACGAGATCGACGTCTTTCTCAATATCGATTCGGACCAAACCATAACCGACATCAAGTTCTTGGGGCAGGGTTGCGCCATATCCACCGCATCCGCCTCGCTGCTGACCGAATTCGTGAAAAACAAAAGCCTTGAAGAAGTCAAAGCCCTCACGCGCGACGACGTCTTCAAACTGCTCGGCGTACCCATCTCGCCGGCCCGCGTCAAATGCGCGCTGTTGTGCCTCAAGGCAGTCAAGTCGGCCGTGTACAACTATTTGGGCGAAAAGTTGGACGAGAAAATCGACTGAACTCCAGTTAAATTCTTACCGAAAAACCGCGTTCCGCTATCAAAGAAGGCCCAACTCATCGGCCAATTCTTTCGTCGAATATACCTTGATGCGCCGCTGACCGAAAAAATGCGGGTCGTGGGTCCAGATAGCCGTATTTTCTTTAAGTGCGCAAGCCACGTAGGGCCAATCTTTTGGATCGGGAACCAAGACGGCGGCCGCTTGGAAATAGGGGAGCAACTCCTCATCCGGTAAAAATTCGACTTGGCGTAGGGTTTTTTCCAATAAGCGGTCAAAGTCTTTGGGCGGCCCCCGGTATTTGGCGAGCAAATAGTCACGGTATTTCGAAAATTCGACCAGCAGATGAGCCGGGGCAAATAGAATGACTTGCGGGTCGAACCAAACCCGTCGGGTCAACCCGTCTCGAATTAAGGATGAAAAAAGAGCGTTAGCGTCTACGACGAGTCTCATCCAAAAGCCTCTTGGCGTGCTTACCCATGGCCTCATCCACCTTGGCGGAAAGTTCACGGACATCTTTCTCCGTAAGCTGACTGTTTTGGGCCAAACGGTCGACATCTTCAAAATCATCCAATTTCTGCTCAATAATCGAACGCATTACCCGGGACCATCGGATGTGCACGTGAGCGTCCATGCGCTTTTTCAATTGGTCCGGGACGAACAACGTTACGTTGGCCATAGCAAATCACCTGTTATACAATACGTTATTATGTGGTACCACATATAAATATAATGGGTTTTGAGCCAGAGTCACGGATATGAAAACAAGCGAAAATCAAGAACGACAAAATAGTCGCCATCACGTTCGTGGGCCAAGGATGCGCCATCTCCACCGCTTCGGCGTCCCTGCTAACGGAATCCGTCAAAGGCAAAACCTTAGACCAAGTAAAGGCCCTTTCAGCCGACGACGTCTTTGCCTTGCTAGGCGTGCCCAGCTCACCGGTCCGCGTCAAATGCGCCTTGCTTTGCTTGAAAACCGTCAAGGCGGCCGTGTACAATTATTTGGGCGAAAAACTCGAAAAAGCCGATTGATCAACGTTTTTTCTTGAACAGCTTGGCAACCGTTTTTTGGCTCTCGCCTTGCTGCTCCGCGCTCGCGCCCAGCCTAACGCCGTGCTTTTCAGCCAACCGATACATGTCCTGGACCGAAAGCTCCAATATTTCCGCTGCCTTGCCGACCGAGAGCCGTCCGGATTCGGTCAACTGCAGGATGTATTCCTCCGCGCCCAAATGCAGTAGCTGGCGCAAGGCGGTCGACTGGTCCACGTATTGGTCCTGGGCGCGCAACTTGGCCAAAGACAATAACTGCCTTGGAATCTGCAAAGGGTACCAAACGGCCTCCGTGATTTTTACATCGCCTCAAACTTTTCCTTGCGCCTAAACTTCGTCCAAGACGGTCTTTGAAGCAAAACACCCTTCCACCGCTTTGAGCACTTTTTGCGAAACCCCGGCACATGCCAGCGTGATTAAACCATCCGAGTCAAGACGACTTTATCCTGACTCTCCGGATAGACCCGAACCCGGGTTCCCTTCTTCAAACCAAAAAGGTTTGCGACTTCTGCTGGAAAACGCATGACCAGGCTTTTGCCCAAGACACCCACCTTGACGGTCACGCCGTGCCGCAGCTTGTTCAACATCAACGCCGTTTGGGCTGCCTTGGGTTCCAAAACCAATTCCCCACACGTCTGACAGGACCATGCGGTGGCGGATATGCCCGGAGCCAAAGACACCCGCGTTTCCTTGAATTTTTTTCCCCTGCACATGACACATTTCATTGCGTTTCACCTTTACCTCGTTGATACTTTTTTGACCAACCGTGAACAGAGACATGCACTACGACCCAAACATCCTGAGCTAAAAATGAATGGAAGTCCTTCACCACGACGGCGCGCAAAACTTTATTCCCTTTCCGGATGCACCGTTCGATTTTATCGCCCGAACGGCGGGAACGGGCGCAATCAAAACCACATTCAAGGATTTCACGGACGTCATGCAAGTCCAACCTTAAATCTTCCAATTCACGATACGCACTGTGCGTGGGAGTCAACGCGAGACCTTGGAAACGGACGGTAAACAAAATATCACTAATAGATATTCTAATTAGATATTAATAAAGGCATCGACAGCGTGGATTTGGATTGAACCGGCAGGTTATCGCAAAAAGTCAAGTCGCCCTTGAAGCAAAGTGAATACACTCCTCCAATCACCGCTCACGCTTGCGGGTGTTCGCTATAGACCGGTGGTTTCAGAGACAATCAACGCGCTCAGCCCGGATGGCGTCGTTCGCATGATAGGCGTTCCGATCAGCGCGGCCCGCGTCAAATGCACCCTCCTATTGTTGAAAGCCATCAAGGCGGCCGGCTACGCCTATTTGGGCGAGAAGCTGGACGAAAAATCCATCCAAATCCCAAATCACAGGGACAGCGGACTTAAAACCTTCCGCCCGCAAAAATCCGTCATGGATTCCGAACCGTTCCAACTCGACGAAGCAACAGAACTCAGCGTCCGCCAACTCTTGCAACAACTCGATTCCACACGACCCCCCTTCATCCTCGACGTGCGCCAACCCGAAGAACTCCTCGAGAGCCCCGCCATTCCTTCCGCAGTCAACATCCCCATGGGCCAACTGATGCAACGGCTGCACGAGTTGCCAAAAAGCGGATTAGAGGACGCCGATGCAGAAGCCCGACAATCGCAAACCCCAAAAAGACACACCGGTTCCATCGTCATCGTCTGCCATTCCGGAAACCGCTCCTTGGTCGCGCAACACTTCCTCTCCACCAAAGGCTACGACTGCAAGAGTCTGGCAGGAGGAATGGTGGCGTGGAGCCACGCCCAGGATTCATTGCCGTGAAAGGCTAGACGGACGCCACGTCGCCCGGCTGCACGCCCAACAAGCTTTCTTCGCGGACGTTGGACTTGTAAGACAGTGTTTTGGCCGATGCGGATTACGGGCTTCATCGGGCACGCGTTTTTTGGCAGCGGGCATGCCAGGCTATCGGGGTAGTTGTTCCTTGGCCCAGGTGTAGAATCGTTCGGCAGTTTTCGCCATCTGAAGGCTTTGTTTCTTCGTAATCGGAATGGTGCCACGTTCCACTTGCCATTTAAAGGCCAGTATGTCAAGGGCACTTTTGATTTTGCTTCGGGTTCCCTTCAAATGAAGTTTGTCCAAAAGTGCGGTCGGGTTTGAATCATCGGCGATTACAGCTGGCCTTTGAAGATAATGGCACGTCAAGGCGTTAATGGAACAAGTGACCAGATGAACGGCGCACAACGCCGCTGCACTCCAGCGCCCGGCCGAAACAGATGTTTGCAGACCCTGAAAAAATTCATCGGCCTTATGCAAATAAGCGACATGCCGCGTTTCGTTAAGGTCAGCAAAGGTCAACATAATGGACCGTAACAACATGCTAGCGTATATTCCTAGCGGTTTGAGTAAACAATCGCTCGGTGCTTAAACAGCATCTACGTCTCCCGGCAGAACGCTGGACACCGCTTCCTCGCGCACGTGCCATTTCTTGGCCAAGGCCTTGACGGCGGTTTCTTTCGGCACAGACCCGGGTTGCACCAAGATGGCGTCGTCCCGCTTGCCGGAATGGATGAACGGAAGAATTGCGACGGTCTTGGCAACGGGGTCGGGTTTGAGGTAGAGTTTCAACTCCGTGTTCTTGAACCATTGACGCTCTCCGAGAATGATGAACGCGCCTTGGCCCACGTACTCGCCTTGGCTGTATTTCGACAATTGGTCCGGCGTAACGGCGTAGACGTCCACCACGTGGTAGCCTTGTTTCCAGGCGCGGGAATAACAGGCTGCCATCTGGGCTGCTTGTTCCAAATCTTCCTTTGCCGGCTTTTTGCCGCCGCCTTTGAGGATAGTGGTGGACGCACCCACGATGTCCGCGTGGAAAAACAAGTCGCCTTCTTTCAGATGCCGCGAGACCAGTTGGTCGTTGTCTTTGGCATTTTTACCCGATACGACCATGAAGCCGTTCTTGGTGGCGCCATGGTGGTATTCGCCGAACCAACCCGTCTTGACTTTCCGCACTTTTCCGGGAGCGGTGGGCGCGGCATAACGCTGGTCAGACGCTTTGGCCAAAGAGCGGCCTTCAACTTGGGCAATGGCTTTGCGAGCGCCGGCAGCTTTTCGCTTCCACTTCTTGGCTTCGTCGTAGTAAAAAGCGGCGTTTTCGTGGACGGTCTTCTTAAGGTCGATGAGGATTTTCATAAAAAGTCAAGTATCGTCTTTGTTCAATCGCCGTAATCAATGCGCGGTTCAGCCGGCGTGGACGGTTTTTTGGGCGGTGCACGACGTTTCTTGGGCAAAGCGCGGGCAACCAGTGTACCGGAGGAAGGCACCGAAGAAGCCGCAGTCGAAGACGAGGAGCGGGGAGTGGAAGCCGTAGTCGAACTTTGGCGAATGAAAACGGAAGGCGTTGTTTTCGGAGGCGCAGCAGTTAAAGCCGCGGACGAAGGCGCAGCGGACGGGGACGATAAAGCGGAAGGAACAAAAGATGCGGGAGCAGCACCGGACGAAGTCGTAAGGCCCACTGCAGATGCCGGTTTGGGCCCCCAATTTTCTTTTGTCTTGCATTTGGGGTCCAAACACATGCTGAAGCTGCGCTTGCCTTTTCGGTGGACCGAGACTTGGGGCGTGCCGCAACTTACACAGATTTTGCCCAACGGCTTGACCAATGCCTCCTTGGGCAAGGGGTATAACATCTTGCATGCGGGGTAGCCAGTGCAGCCCACGAAAAAGCCGTATTGCGACTTTCGGATGGCGAGCATCTTGCCGCACGCCTTGCACGGACCTAAAACGTTCGCCGCGGATTGAGTCTGCCGCAGCGCCGAGACCAGTTCCTGTCCGATGGGCCCTTCTTTTTCCTTGAACTGGCGGAGGATTTTTTCCAACTCCGTTCGGCCGTCCTGCACCACTTTTTCTTTCGTGATTTTCTGCTTTTCGATGGCGTCCATTTCTTCCTCGAATTGCCGCGTCATGTCCTCGGAAAGGATTCCGGGAACGTTCTTCTCCAACGCGGATTCAACCTGCAACCCCAGGGGCGTGACTTCGATGCTTTTGCCGGCCAAATAGTTGCGGTCGAAAAGGGTCTGGACGATGGAGGCGCGGGTGCTCTTAGTTCCAAGATTTTTCGCTTCAAGCGCCTTGATGATGGACACGGCCGTATAGCGCTTGGGCGGCTGCGTCTCTTTTTGGATTTTTTCCAATTTGTCGACGGTCACGGGTTTGCCTTCTTCCAACGGCGGCAACGTGACTTCCTCGACTTTGGTGTACGGCGCGTAAAACGCGTGCCAACCGGGTTCCACCGTGCGCGCGCCTTGGGCGGCGTAATCTTCCTGGCCTAAATGAAGTATTACGTTCATGCGGATGCGTAAAGCTGACGGCGCCAACGTAGCCAAAAAGCGTTTGACGATGAGATCATACAGTTTGGCTTGCTGCGCGCCGATTTGCGTGGGCCGCTCGCCGGTGGGGTGGATGGCGGGGTGCGCCGGATCTTCCTTGGGCCCGTCGTTGGGCGTAAAGCGCTTTTGCTCGACCAATTGGCTTGCCAGTGACTGGTATTGCGGTTGTTGCGCCATCTGCGCCACGATGCGCTCCAGGCCCAATTGGGGGGGTAATTGTTGGGAGGAAGTCCGAGGGTACGACACTAACGCATCGCTGTACAAATCTTGCGCAAATTGCAACGTCTGCGTGGGCGAGAAATTGAAACAGCGGTACGCTTCCATCTGCAAGGTGGTCAAGTCAAACGGAAACGGCGGTTTTTGTTTGACCTTGTTGGCCTCAACTTTTTTAACCGTGCCGTCCTTGGAGGACCGTCCGAAAGCGGCGTCCGCGTCACCTTGCACAAAAAACTTGCCATGGACGTGCTCGAACTCGGCCTCACCCAGATGGGCAAAGAGTTGCCAATACGGTTCGGATTTGAACGCGGCAATCTCACGCTCGCGCTGCGCCAAAACGTGCAACGCCGGGCCCTGCACGCGGCCGACGCTTAAGATGCGGAAGATGCCGGCTTTCTTGATGGCCGCCATTAAAGCCCGCGACGCGTTGATGCCCCAGAGCCAGTCCAATTCGTGGCGGGCCTCGCCGGCCTGGGCCATGGACACGTCCAAAGGACCCCGCGTTTCGAATGCCTTTTTCAACTCGGCAGAGGTGAGAGTGGAGAACTTCATGCGGCTGCTCTTTTTGCCGGCGGCGTTGAACTGGATGACTTTGAAGCCGATGAGGCTGTTGTGGCTGAAAACGCCATCCCCATGCATAAAGTTGTGGGTCTCGGTCTCCAAGTCGTACAAATCGCCTGAGTGGGGGATTTCGCGCACGGAAACCACTTCGTCAAATTGGACGTCGCCTTGGACGATTTTTTTGGCCAATGGGGTGAATTCGACGACGCTTGACAATTGCGAGCGTTTGTTATGGCGGAAGTTATGCGCATTTACGACGGAGCTTTCGTTCAGGACGATATTCGGCAAAGCAGACTGCAAATCTTTCGTGGAAAACGGCGTACGCAAAAAGACGCCCTCGATGGGCTCGATTTGTCGTAGGAATGTCTCAATATCCTTCTTGGTTCCGATGTGGAGGAAATGCACTTTTTCCGCACTGACGACGGAAGAGCCGATTCCAAGACTGAAAAGAAGGAGTCGCATGCGGCGGATGAGGGATTCGCTGACGCTTCCGGCGGAGATATGCGGCAAATCGTCCCGACGGTCGGTAAATAATGAGCCATCACCGCGGATGTAGCCCTGCACAAGTCCCTTGCGGAATTCTTTTGGGAAGCTGAAGAAAACACCGGGAACGGTTTTTTTGTGGGAGTTTTTCCCAAGTCGGAATAATTCGGAAAAAAGCACGGATAGTACGCGACTCTTAGTGCCCACTTCATAGGAGTAACCGGAACCGTAATCATTGGAGATGAACCGGTAGCGCTTTTTTCCGTTGGTACCAACGAGCCTCTTTAGTATGGTGAGAACTTCATTAGCATAATGTTCTTCGCTCGGGCCAAAGTAAAAACCGACAAACCCGGACGTGTCGACACAACCTTCTGCAAGATAGTATCCGATTAAACGGTCAAAATCTTCATCCAACGGAATTTTGGCGGAACAACGTGTTTTCGAGCGTTTGACCCCAATCTTCAGGTGTTTCCGAAGAGATGCGTCACGTTCGAGTTTCAAATATACTTCCAAAGGCATGCAATCAGCGAAGCGCCAGCCTATCGCGGTTTTGCGTTTCACGCCGGTAAGACTGGCGATTTCCGCGGGCATGACGTCCAGAACGCGTTTCCAACCATATACGTAGTACCCGCGTTTGTGCTTGAATGCATCAATCAAATCCAATTCTCGTACGGCATCAGCTAAAAAGAAGTTGGATGAAACCGGAAGAAAAGTTCCGCCCGTAACCCGGTCTGCACGCAAGGATTCGATGCCATCCGACGCCAGTGCCAATAAGGGGTGGTTCTTGCTGACCTGGATCTTCCGTCCGCGACGCAAGGTGATTTCTAACAGAGAGCCATCACCGGGGCGCCGCATGACTTTGCGTATGGGCACCCACCCCTGCTTGAAATCGGCCTCTGAAAAGCCAAGCGTCCAGTAATCGGCCGGTTCGACGAATTCGAATTCGTTCCAACGCTGAACGGGATATCGGTCGAAAACGTCGCCAACCAATTCGGCCATTTGCATTAACTTGGTGGTTTGCCCGGCCCGCACCAGGATGAGCTCAGAACCCGGTAGGCATCCTTCAGTATCCAAATCGCACGCGTTGACCACTTCGACCGCTTCCTTACAGAGGGCCTTCAAGACGGATAGGTAGTCCTTGGTGTAATCCGAACCTTTTTGGATTTCGTGAGACGGCCCCCACTCGATGTCAAAAACCGGGTAACCCGCTCCGGGAACGCTTTGTTTGATGCCGTAGATGTGGCCCACAGCCGCGGCCACCCGCACCGTCTTTCCGTCCAAGACGAATTCGAGATGCTTGACTTTTCCTTTGCCCAACGTGCGGGCCCTGCCCCCGCTCAAGGCGTCGGCGATCTTGCGGGCAGCGGACGGCTTTTCGCTGATGATGAGGATGGACATACGTGAAAGAGTGTTGCGACAGGGAAGATTAATACCCGTTTGGAAAAAGCCGGAAAAACTTGGCTTAAATCAACGTATACTTGCTCAAGTAAATCTGCGTCTTGACGACTTCCAACAACGGCACAATCAGAAACGCGGTGACCAAAAGCGACGCCATGCGGGCCGAACCCGGCATGACGGTCAAAAACAAGGCGTCGTTCAACAACAAAAGGACCGAGCCGGCAACCAAAAACAGGACGAAATAAGCGGGTTTTTGGAAAACGAATTTGACGCTTTTTCTCAACGCCTGCGGCACCCCGGCATCGTCCACCGCGATGGCCTGCGGCACGAACAAGATGGCGGCACTGACGACGAACGAAACCAAGCTGCCCAACAGCGGCTGCAAGGCAACGACTTTGCCACCAAAGTTGACGTGCAGGTCCAACAACAACAGATTCGACGCCAAAATGACCAATGTGGCAGCTAAAAGCACGAAGAACAGCCGGAACGTGGCGTGCTCGATGCGCGAAGCTTCGTAGTGCGACATAAGGTTGAGCGTGCGTTGCGACCGGATGACGACGTTGACCGCGGCAATGGCAAACGACGCCAACAAAAGCGAAACTAAGAAAATGGCGGCGATGAAGCCGAATTCGACGAGTGACAACGTGGCCGGAACGCTGCCGAAGCGCAGGAAGATGCCGCCGAGGGTCGAAAAGTTGGGCAACAACGACAACAAAGGCACGGCGACCAGAAAAGGCACGGAGAAAAACAAGATGAGCTTTCCGTTGCGGCCATAGGCGGCCGACGTGTGGGCTAAGATGTTATCCGCGTGCGTTGCCGGCATAACCGCTTTTAAGGGGCAAACGGGTTTTAAACGGCTTCGATGGACCCGTGCCAAAAGCATGCCGCCAAATGCCACCCCACGGACCTGCAAGCCGTCTTGAAAGCTTTTTAAGCCACGGGTTTCAGAAGAAATTCCGCAATTACAAGCCGAGCCTTCGGGTTTGCCCGGAAAGCCGGATTCGTCAAAAAATTTTGCCATTATTTTGAGGTGTGTGAGTTTGAAAAAAGCACCATCGAACAAGTGCGACCGCTGCGGCAAGGAAGACTACTACTTTGAAATCTGCACGTACTGCAAACGCAAAGTCTGCAAATACTGCATCAAATCCAGCGCAACGGCCACCAAAACGGAACGCCGCATCATCTGCAAGGACTGCTGGACGAACAAACGCACCCAGAAGAAATTCCAAAAACCCGCCGTGGCCGTCGCACGCACTTAAGACAACACAAAAAAGGAAAACGGCAAAAAGCGACGAAACAGGCCAACAGCGAAACCCTGAATCGCCATCTCGGCGTATTTTAACCGGTTCTAGCTTTAGCTTGACATGGCCAAAAAGCTTGACGAAAAAAAGGACGGAACGGAGCCTGAGCCTCTAAAACCCCGGTTGTGGTTCAGAAATAGCGTTCCGTATGAACACAAAGTCATCGGCTATGCTGAGTTGCACCCTAAAATTCGAGAAGAAATCGACTATATCCGCGGAATGGCCAAACTCTCGCTAATCGGAGGAACAAGTTTATACGGAGCAATGATACCCACAACCATAGCATCCATTACAAATTTTATGCCCGTATCAACGTTGACTCCAATAATGCTAGCAGGAGGGGGAGCATTGTGGCAAAAAAAAGCCGCTTCACTGGCCGCCCATAGCGACCACCTTAACGATAAATTACTGAATAACCCAGGCCAAATATTCTCAACCTACTTCACACCCTACCTTGCACCTCACATTGAAACAAAAAAAATAGGAAAACTCATGCAAGATTTAGCTGAAAACAACGAATCACCTTTTCAACGAATCGACTCAGCAGAACTGCTAAAAAAATTCCAATACGGAATTATTGATAACGAAGGTAATCTGGTACTCATGAAACATCCGCAAGATGAATCCGCTAAAGAGTTAACCGGCTGGCAGATGCTCAAAAAAATGTTCGCATGGAAGCAACCATTCCAGCGTACAAAATTCGAACTTCAGAAACCGAAAATAAAGGAAAAAGTGAAAAAGCCCTGGATGATGCCCAATCTAGCCCCGGCAGGCATGCGACTTGCCTTAGCCCCCGTCCGTTGGCGCAGGGCGGAAAAATAAGCCGCTGAAGTGAAAACGCCTTGAACAACCCCGATTCCGAACTCCAACCGATCGCCCCTCATATCTTCCTTATTTCCGGCGACTCCCACCCCAAAATCTGTTCGAACGCCTACGTCTTGGAAGGTCCCGGTTCGTTGGCTTTGATTGATTCCGGCGTGGACGCCGCCCGCGTGCAAGCCGCCGTCGCGCCCCTGGACAAGCCCATCGAGCGCGTCTTTTTCACCCACGGCCACTTCGACCACATCCAGGCCGCCATCAAAGCCCAAATGCCGGGACAAATGGCGAAAGCCGATTTGGACGTCTTGCACGAATTGAACGCCGCATGGGTCAACGTCCAAAAACCCGATTTTTTCAAACCGTTTAAAACAAGCAAAACCAAAAGCCAAAGCGAAACCGACGACGCAAGCCAAACCGGCAGCCAAAACGACCTTGCCTTCCATGCAATCCAATGGTCCGGCTTCCAACTCGACATAATCCCAACACCCGGCCACACCCCCGGTTCCGTCAGCTTCTTGGACCACAAACAAGGCATCCTGTTTTCCGGGGACTGCAAGTTCGCCAACGGCGGAGTCGGAAGGACCGATTTTTGGGGCGGCGATCCGCAGGCGTTGGACAAAAGCCTGGCAAAAATCGAAAGCCTTGATTTCCGGTTGCTGGCGCCGGGACACGGACCGTTGGAAGAAAAATAGCCTGCAAGCCTGCGCGCCCAAAAGGCCAAAAAGAACCGCCGACACGACGATTCCATGAAAACACATTTATTGGTCGGCATC
>Ga0209726_10000322_pt1 | contig 92305 bp, 72 predicted proteins | sample Subgrocontami54m_FD_187453 | JGI IMG/M metagenome (GOLD analysis project Ga0209726, IMG submission 187453) | Subsurface groundwater microbial communities from S. Glens Falls, New York, USA - GMW46 contaminated, 5.4 m (SPAdes) (version 3) | ecosystem: Environmental > Aquatic > Deep subsurface >...
AGAAAAGCATCTTAGGCCAAACCTTAAGAAAATAAAGCCCCCAAGTTAATAAAACTACAAAAAGACCAATAAAATCTGATGGCTTTGCATTTTTCATGGGTTCACATGGTTAATAGCAATAATTTTATCAAGGTAGTAAAGAAAAAGTTAGAGGGTTGAGGATATAAGTTTTCGGGAATTTGTTACCTAAACAACTTATTTAATCTTTTTAATTTAAATTTAGTTTCATATCTTGGATTTACTAAGTTTTTGTCTTTCAAATCTTTTTTATCAATAGTTCTCAATGCTCTTATTACTAAAGCTGCATAATCTTTTGGATTGAAATTTTTAGAAATGTAGCCATTAAACCCATCAGTAATAACCCCGGAATCTATAATATTAGTGCATATTACAGGAGTACCACAGGCAAGAGACTCTAAAATAACATTTGGACAACCTCCTTCTGTTTTTGATGTAAGGAGCAAAAGATCTGCCTTCCTGTATATTTCTGGCAATCTATCATTTTGAAGTTTTCCTAAGGATACAATTTTTTCCTTGCTTTTAAAATTATGTTTTTCAATAAGATTTTCCAGGACATGATTTTCTATCCCAGCAACATATAACGTTATATCCTGTCTTACTTTTAGAACTTCTTCAAATGCCCTGAAAAGAAGTCCAGGATTTTTTTGCTTTGCATTTAATCTTCCTGCATACAGAAGATTTTTGCTTCCATTAATATTTAATTCTTCTGAGCTATTGAAAAAAATTTCTCTATTGATTGCTACAGGGAAGTAAGTTAGTTTTCTTTTAATTAATGGAATTTTAAATAGAATATTTCTTTTATTGTCAACCAATGCTTTATCTACCAGCAGGATTGTTGGTAGTGATATAAGTAAAACAATGATTCTTTGAAACAAGCCATATGAGCCCCATGTACATAATTTGAAAGATGCCTCTAGTAATAAAATTACTTTTATTTTTGGATAAAAAACCTTAAGAAAAAATGCTGTTGGAATTCTGTTATATATAAAAAAACATGTTGAATCAAATGCTTCTTTATCGATTTCTTTATCTATAAACTTCTTTAGGCTTTTTTCTTTTTCCTTCAGAGGAATAAGCTTTATTTTACCGTCTTTGTAAGCTTTTAAATTCTCTCGACTAATATCATTTAATCCAATTGAAATATCAAAATTGGAATCTTTAAGCAAATGAAGATTATGCACCAATGACTTTTCGCTTCCGCCCATTCCTAGCGGTAAAGAGTATCCAAATAATTTATAGGTATAATCTTTTACACCGTAAATAATAAAAATTAATTTTTTGATTTTCACAGGATCATTTTACTTAAATCTTGGTTTCTGAAAGGTGGTTTTTTGTTCCGCCTAAGGTGGACAAAAAGTATCGTATAGAAAAGGTGCGCTGAGCATTAGTACGAAGCGAGCGGTATAAAAAACGGAGAGGGAGGGATTCGAACCCTCGGTAGAGCTTTTGACCCTACAACTTCTTAGCAGGAAGCCGCTTTCGACCACTCAGCCACCTCTCCTTCATATCCGCTCGTCGCATATTCGCTTCTCATATTTTCTACTTAAGGAACTACTATGACTCCTCGCTTTTCTTTCACGACGCTCAGAATATTGCTCATCGCAACATTCTTCGCTTAACTTTTTAGTATTTCAGATGCTATAGCAATATCAGGATTCAACTTCAGATAATTTAGAAACTATTTAATTGTAACAACAGACTATTGTAAAGATATAAAGATAAGCTCTTAATTATTACCTATATGAATGACTTTGCTTATATCAATTTAGGTACTCTCCATAAATAAACCTAATATTCATGTATATAATTTAATCCTAATAAAAGGGGGAAGAATGAAAAAGGCTAATTTATCAGTTTTAATTTTTGTAATCATTATCATAAGCATTATTTTTTTCAACAATGCTAATAATACAGTTACTGGTCAGACAGGAGATCAAACAGCAACTCCAACAAGTACACCGCAAGCAGATGTTACAAGCACACCAACATCAGAACCAACATCTGAGCCAACATCGGAACCAACTCCAGTAACAACAGCCAGCGAATCAACCCCTACACCAAATCCTGAAGAAGTTTTACCCCCTACAGGTGGTGGAGAAGTTACAATCACAAGTGAATCACCTATAGCACTAAACAAAAACTTTACAGGTATCTGGAAAGCAAGAGTAAAAAGGACAGAAACAAGCTCAAGTTCATCAAGTTCTACCGGTGGCAGCTCAACAACAACTAGTTCTTCCACAAGTTCCACTGGTGGCAGTTCAACAACAACCAGTTCTTCTACGAGTTCCACAGGTGGTACTAATACTACAACTAGCTCCTCTACGAGTTCCACTGGTGGCACTGATACAACTTCAAGTTCATCCTCAAGCACAACTGGTGGTACCACTACTACCACACTGGCACATATAACTAGTGATGTTATTGGTTCAAGCATTATTACCTTCAGACTCTGTGTTGTTGATGGAGAATTAAAAGGCTTTGTACAACAAGGAGGAGTATTAGTAATGGGTGAAATTACTTCAAGCACTAATATTTCTGAAAACGAAGTTCAGTTTGAAGCAGAATCCAGAGATGGCAGACATGCAATAATCACTCTGAAACTTACAGGTGAAAGAGAGTTTATTGGTACATTTGCAGATGGACATACTTTTGAAGGAAGAAAACTTAATCCAAGAGGATGTGCTGGCGTTGCAGCTACTATCATTGGTGGATCAGACAGACCAAATAAACCTGATAAACCTGGAAGACCTGATAGACCCGGAATGGGACATAATGGTGGCCCTGAAATGAGTGGAGAAGGTGAACCCACTGACAGACCAGATAGACCTGACAGACCAGGCAGACCGGATAGACCTGACAGACCGGATAGACCGGATAGACCCGAACAAAGTCCAACACCATTATCTGACGGGGTTACTCCAACTACAGACAATCCAGATGACAGACCAGGCAGACCAAACATGGGTGGTCCAAAAGGTCCTAGACCTGGTGCAATGTTTGGCGGCGAAGATCAAGGTGACAATGCTGTTGGAGAAGGATCCAGTAGTGGTGGACCAGGTCCTCGTGGTCCAAAAGGCCCTAGACCTGGCGCAATGTTTGGCGGCGAAGATGTTGTTGGTGAATAGAGCCAACGGTTAATTTTTTAGACTTGGTAGGAGAAATCCTAAAGAAGTTCTTTTAGGGCTTCTCCTTTAATTTTTGTGCCATTTATCACTTGTCAAAATAAATAAAAGTACTTATAGTAACCTTAGAATGAACATGAAAAAACAGGATTATATATTATTTTCTCTTTTAGTGCTTCTCATAAGTCTTACTTTATTCTGTATACGATCAAATAAAGCAATAGGACAAATTACTACATCATCATCCAGTAGTGGTTTATCAGTATGCGTTGCCTGTGCAGAGCCTGTCTGTAGTCCGGGCGAGATTTTAAGTTTTCCAAAAGATTCATGCGCTGAATGTCCAAAGTGCATAGATAACTGTAAATGCCCAGAAGGTGAACGATTTGATGGTGAAAAATGCCTTAAGGGAGAAAATGTTGCCTGTATTTTATTATTTGATCCGGTGTGCGGTTGTGATAGGAAAACATACAGTAATAGTTGCTTTGCATATGGTGAAGGAGTTAAGTCCTTTACAAAAGGTGAATGCAATAATTCAAGTTCATCAGGAGAACTTACATGCACTATAGATTCTGATTGTCCACCAGGTGTCTGTCCAAATGGACAAACCTACCAGGCTTATACTTGCCAAACTGAGATTGGCAGTTGTTATCAATTACAATTTTTTGCTGATCCTTGTCAGTTTTTAACATCCTCATCAAGTGGATCTAGTCATAATGACTGTTTATGTCCAAATGGATTTGCTTTCACAGACAACGAATGTAAAGAAACACAAGACAATGTAGCATGTACATTGGAATATAACCCTGTCTGTGGCTGTGATGGAATGACTTATGGAAATGGTTGCATAGCTAACATAAGTGGTGTTAAAAACTACACACTGGGTGAATGTGAATCAAATTTAAATAAAGCATTTACAGGAATTTGGAGAGGAAGAATCCCAAGATGTAAAACATTAACAACAAAAAATACGCCATCAGCAATTGGTGAAGCTGTTGGATGTATAGTATGTCCTCTTATACAAATCCTTTGTGCACCTGGCTATATAGGAATACCTGATACATGTACAAAATGTGCTTACTGTGCAAGATGTAATCCTAGAAGTGGACATATATTTGTAAGGCTTTGTATAAAAGATGGGGAGGTAAAAGGTATAGTCCATGCCCCTCAAAGTATTATCAATGGAAAAATAATTTCTTCTGAAATAATATCTCCAAATCAAATCATCGTTACCGTATTAGATAAAAATGAACAGACAGAAACATTAATTCTTGAATTACTTTCTATAAATAAAGTTTTAAAAGTCACATTTGAAAATGGAGAGGTATTTGAAACTAAAAAGATAAGTCTGAATAGAAACTGTTTATCTTCCAATGAATGTCCAAATTGTGATCTTGTAAGATGTGCTGATCCAGGAATACCATCTCAAGGTTGTAAAAAAATTAGACCAATAATCAATGGTTGTAAATCGTGTTGTGAAACAATAACTTGTTCAAGCAGTTCAGGATGTATAAACCCATGCGGAGATCTTTGTTGTAATTCAAATGAAGAATGTGCGGTTTTAGAATCATTTCCTTTACAGTACAAGTGTAATCCTAAAGTAACATCTTCAAGTTCAAGTGGAAACTTTGAAGACTGTAGATCAGTATCTAGTTGTCGCGGTGAAAACGGAGAAGAATTACCATGTCCACCAGGAACTGAATGTAGTGGACTCCCAGCCTATGGATGTTATCCGCCAGGCTGCCCGGTTCCAATTTGCTTATCCCCTGACACCAGGATAAAAACTAAAGGTGTAGAAAAAAGAATTGCAGATATTATGGTCGGTGACTTTGTAATCACTGATAATGGAAAAGCTGTGCGGGTCAAGAAGATCGGAAGCACTGAAGTTAAAAAACACAACATACTCCGCGTGAAATTAAATGATGCAACAATTCTTGAAGTTAGTCCCGGTCATCCTACTAGTGATGATAGAAAATTTAAGGATTTGAAAATTGGAGATATTCTTGACGGAAGAATTATCGTGGAAGTAAAAACAATGCCTTACAAATACAGCCACACATATGACATACTGCCCGATTCTGAAACAGGGCACTATTATGCAAATGGTGTATTAATTGGAAGCACTCTAAAATAATTTGCTGCTGTCATTACACTCCTCGCTATGACATTTATTCTGATATCATGATCTACATGCCAAAGAAAGTTTTAATTATAGGATGGGATTGTGCACCACCTGACTGGGTGTTTGATAAGTGGATTGATGATTTACCTGCTTTAAAATCACTCCTGAAAAAAGGTGTTTTTGGTAATTTAACAAGCACCATCCCGCCAATTACTGTACCTGCATGGCAGTCAATGCTGACAAGCAAAGACCCGGGACAGCTTGGGGTTTATGGTTTTAGAAACAGAAAAGATTACAGTTATGACGGACAATATTTTTCAAACGGTGCTGATATTTTAGAACCTGCTGTCTGGGATATTTTAGGTAAACACAATAAAAAATCAATTCTTGTCGGAGTACCACAAACCTATCCACCAAGACCAATAAATGGTCACATGGTTACGTGCTTTCTTACACCAAGCATCAAATCCCAATATACCTACCCAAATGAGCTTAGAGATGAAATTGAAAAAAATATTGGTGAATATATTCCTGATGTAAAACATTTCAGAACAGAAGACAGAGATTTTATTTTAAAACAAATATATGAGGCAACTGAAAAAAGATTTAAAACTTTCAGGCATCTCTTAAAAAGCAAAGAGTGGGATTTTGCAATGCTTGTTGAAATGGGGACAGATCGTATTCATCATAGCTTTTGGAAATTCCTGGATCCATCTCACCCAAAATATGAAAAAGGCAACAAATATGAAAATGTAATTCCTGAATATTATAAATATCTTGACAATGAGTTAGCTGAAACACTCAAACTTGTTGATTTAAATGAAACAAGTGTAATGGTAGTCTCCGACCATGGTGCAAAAGCCATGATTGGGGGTATTTGCATAAATGAATGGCTTATAAAGGAAGGGCTTTTAACACTTAAAGAATACCCAAAAACATTTACCCCTATTGAAAAATTACAGATTGACTGGTCTAAAACAAAAGTCTGGGGTTCAGGTGGATATTATGCACGGATTTTCTTGAATGTTCAGGGAAGAGAACCAAATGGTCAAATTCCCCAAGCCGAGTACAAAAAATTCAGAATTGAATTAAAAGAAAAGATCGAAAGCATAAAAGATGAACAAGGGAAGAAGTTAGCAACAGTTGCACATATTCCTGAAGAAATTTATAAAGATGTAAAAAGAATTCCACCTGACTTAATTGTAATTTTTGATGATCTTAGATGGAGATCAGTTGGCAGTATAGGGATAAACTCGGTTTATACATATGAGAATGATACCGGTCCTGATGATGCAAACCATGCACAGCAAGGAATGTATCTTTTATATAATCCTCAAGCCAATTTTAATGGTAAGCGGGATGACAAACACCATCTTATGGATGTAGCACCAACTATATTAGATTTACTTGGAGTAAAAATCCCCAGCGATATGCTTGGAAGTTCAATGTTAAGTGAAACATTGGCAGGAGCAAAGAAATGAAAACAATATGGTTTTGCGGAGAAGATGAAAAAAGTTTAATTAATGTTGCTGAATCATTAGGCGAAGAGCTTATAAACAGAGAACAATGTGTTGAACTTATAGTTCATTCAGAAATAGAAGAGATTCTTGGAAGAGGTCTCAAAGACACAAAAGAAGATAGATCCACATTTACTGATCGTCTTGGCTTTGTAGGTGATTTGCTTCACAGAAATAATATATTTGCACTTATTGTTTCAAACAAAGCTGACATGTTAGACAGAAAAATAGTAAAAGAAACATATGGAGATTACATACAAATAAATATTGGCAATATTAAAGACAGTCTTTGTGATCTGGATTTAAGTGCAAAAGAAGACATAAAAGCAAATGCAAAAAAAATTATTGAATATTTAATTCTGGAAAAAATACTTCCAGAAAAGTCCGGAAGTACAGAGGTATACTCTAAAGAGGAAGAAGAAGAAATTAGAAGAAGATTAGAAGAATTAGGTTACGTTTAGTTTTTTATCTTCTGTCAATTCGCGCGTAATATGTTTGTCCACAATCTTTAAGAGTGGCTTCTCTTTCTTTTAACTGATTAATCTTTTGTTCGTTAAGTTGTTTTTGAATAGCATTTTGACTTAAAGATAATATTTCCACTTGTACTTGACCTAATGCAGTATCGTAACATTGCTTTTTTTCACTATTAGTGGACAGTTGGTCACAATTAACACAAATACTATTATCAGGGTTGCTTGGATCACTTCCTATACAACCACCACAACCAAACGGTGGCACAGGACAATCCAAGGTACCCCTACACGGCACTATCGGCGGTGTTGGTGTTGGAGTAGAGTTAAAACAATAACTAGCAATGCAAGTCAAACCTGTACAACAATCATTATTACTATTACATCCAAAGCCATGATTAGGTATACATGTAGGTGATGGTGTCGGAGTTGGGGTTGACGCTTCTGTACTCGAAGGCGGTATTTCTGGAACTTGTGGTGTTGGTGTTTGAAAAAGTGGTCTATCTTTTGGTGGCGGAATATTGGCCAGAGTATTATTTGTTTGGCTTACAACAAAAACTGCAATAAAAAGTATAGATATGCACTTAATAAAAAGATCTTTCATATTTTTCTAGAATCCCTGTTCAACATATACCCACTAGAGCCGGTAGGTAATCTAGGGTTAGAAGAACTAGGATATGTTTAAACAGTAATAGTTGTTTTTTGCCCGAACAAAGTACTTATCAGTTCTTTAATAAACTCATGACTAAGATTAATTTTGTTTAGTATGCTGTATCTGTTAGGTCTTGTATTTGGTGCATGCTGTAGGATCTGAACCAGTTGATTTTCAGTTAACCCAATCTCTGAGAGCCTTACCGGTAATCCTAAAAATCTAAATATTGCTCTTAGTTCTTCAAAATATTTTTTTTCAATTAGTCCAAGCTCTGCTCTTAAAAATGTAGTTATAAACATTCCAAAAGCCACCTGAATGCCATGTGGTTTTAACCCACCAAAAAGCTCATCAATAGCATGGCTGATTAAATGTTCTGCTCCGCTTGCAGGACGGCTAGTACCTGCTATTTCCATGGCTACACCAGAAAGGGCAAGTGATTCCACTATTGTTTCAAGATTTTCTTTTATAAACTGAGATTTTGTTTTTCTCTGAAGTATATAATTTTGGATCTCTGAATAAACACTTAGAGCTGCCTGTTTTGATACCATCACTGCATAATCATCAATAAATTCTCCGTTCTCAACAGCTGCAAGTTTACAATCTTCTATCGCAGAAAGATTTGACAATAAATCTCCAATGCCAGAAATAATACTTTCTTCATCAGAACTTTCAATTATATGCAACGGTACAAAAAGTGCAGCTGGAATTGATGCCCCAAGACTTTTATAACTGTTATGTTTTTCTTTTAATACAGCTACAGGAGAACAAATACCATCATTTGAAATTGCTGTGGGAATACTAATACATGGAATATTATTTATATGTGCTGCATATTTAGCAGTATCAATTACTTTCCCTCCTCCAATCCCTACAACAACATTAAAGTCTGTTAATGGAAGCTGGTTTACATATGCAATCGATGCATTTATGACCTGAAATGTTTTTAATTTCTGAACCTTGTCAAATAATGCTACTTCAATATCATTTGTAATCAAATGGTTTGGTGTTCCTGTAGTAACAAGCGCCACGCTGGATAAATTTTGTTCTTGTATAAATGAAATTAATTCACAAGCCACCTCATCATTGGACCTGAGCATTTTTAGTCTCTGAGGGATGTTTATCTTACTCATACAACCAGCGGGCTCCTTATTAATGATGCAATATTTTTTGCTGCTTTATAATCTTCTTCCGTATCAACTTCTGTCCATAGCAAACCATTAGTAGAACATGGAAAAACTGACGAGTTTATTAAAATATCTGCCAGTGCATCTTCATAGTATATATCAAGTTTTTTGTTCTCAACATTTTTTTCAAGAGATTGCAGGAATTTAATTCTTTCACTATCTCTTAAATAAGTAATTCCAATATATTCGCCATATGAAGTCTCATTATTTAGTTTTTTACTTATTTTCTTAATCTCACCCTTTGTATTAACTTCAACCTTCATATCTTCACTTATAAGTTTTTTAGAATTATCAATAACTAAGTACGATTTCTTTTCTAAAGCTGATGAGGTTAATTTTGATACAAAATCAGAAAGAATCCTTTGATCAAAAATAATATCTGAGTTAAGCAAAACGGTTTCATCATCCCATAAATCTCTAGCTAGGTATGCTGAATAAATATTGTTATATTCTTCATATTTTTCATTGTAAATAAAATCAAATTTGGATTTTCCTGCCCACTTTTCCAAAACATGTTTTTTTAATTTATCTTCTCTAAATCCTGTTATAAAAGTAATCTCTTTAATGCCATTTTCAACTAAAGCTTCAAGAGAAAAATCAATCAGACACCTTTCAGAATCAATTTTTAAAAGGCATTTGGGAATATCTCTTGTAAGGATTCCTAGTCTTTTTCCAGTGCCAGCTGCAAGTATTAATGCCTTTTTCATTCAAATTATGCTAGCATATGGCGATCTTTAAGAAAAAATAAAGCTAAAAACGCTTAAAATCTTATATTAACCACTTTTGGGTAGAATTACATGTGGGGGCGTACTAGATTCGACAAACCTGATGAATCCTGAGTTGCAAGCAGTGGAAGCTTGGTCACCACTTAAAATATTCAAAGCAAAAAGAAACGATAAAAAAGTCGTTTATTTGGATGACTACAGAAAAGCAAAGAATGACCGCAAGGTTGTTTCTATTGCCGAGTATCGTAGGGAAAAAGCTCAAAGAGAAGCTGCCTAACATTTAGGTAATCCAACAGAGTGCAAGCCTGGCTACCCGCCCAGACTCTGAACAAAAATGGTAGCTGCTGCAGGTAAGTTTCTTGGCTAAGTAATCTGCTTAAGACTAAAACCAAAAAACCGGCGGGCTCCCGGCCCTCAGTTCAGCGGTTCTGAACTAATTCCGGGATAAGCTTGTAGATGCCTTGGAATTTTCACTTTTGGACAGGAGGGGCAGTTCCTCCTCGCCTCCACCAAGTTGAATAAGTTGGCATGTTTCTGCATCAAGGCAGATCTACACCAAAGATGTGAAAAAATTTAGCAATGAACTCTCTCAAGTACATTGCATTAAAACTCTTAATCTATAATTTCTACAGTTTCTAAAACCATGAGCAACCAGTTTAATAAGAGTCAATCATTTTAAGTTGCAAAGATGGAGCCCTTTTGCTTAAGCTTAAGCACACAAGAAAGCTTGTTAAAAGTAGGGTTCACCATTGAAAATTAACAGGATCGTTGTTAGAATGTTTTCACTTAAAAGAAGATAAAAACTTATGAGACTGTCAATCCTTAGATTATTGGGGATTGGAAAGGAAGAACCTGTAATAAATGTTCGATCTTTTCAACCGTCAACAGTTCAGGAATATCAACCTGTTTGGACTTTTGAAGCTATTGAAAGAAGGCGTTTACCTGATACGCTTAACTTGAAGCAGATAAGAGAGTTCTACGAAATACCGAATGATGCGAGCTATGATGATGCTAAAAAAATTCTTGCAGCTAAGTTAAAAGAAGGCTTAAAAGGATATTTAGATTGTTGGCATGAAAAGGAAGATGTTGCTCGCTATCATAAGGCAATGGCGAATTTCAAGCTCCCTATCTTGCAAATTAAAGACCTTGATTTGCTTGATGCAATGCTTTTACATATTGGTTTAGTAGGTGGTGGTATCAATTTAATTGAAGAAGTTGTTGCAAAGAAATTAGAATATAGAAAACAAAGGGAGTTGCTTGAATCATAATGTCGTTATGAGAGGTAAGAAAATATAGTGTGCGATAAAACAAAAATGCTTGAACAAGCAGAAGATTTATTCCATTCTGAATTTATTAACTTTTTAGTCTATACCCGGTTTTAAAAATCCATCTAATCAGTACAATACAGGCTAAAAGAAAAACAAAAATCACAATTAAGCTTAATTTTAAACTGACATCCGCTTTTTCATAGAAACTCCAACGGAATCCGCTAATAAGATAAACGACAGGATTAAAAAGTGAAACCTTTTGCCAAAACACAGGTAACATGTTTATTGTATAAAAACTCCCGCCTAGAAATGTAAGTGGAGTAATTATAAGAGCAGGTATGATTTGTAGTTTTTCAAAACCATCAGCCCATATCCCAATAATAAATCCAAACATACAAAAGGTAAGCGAAGTTAATATCAGAAAAAACAACATTACAATAGGATGTCTAATTTCAAGTGGCACAAAAAAGCCGGCAGTGGTTAGTATCATAATACCTAGAATAATTGATTTAGTTGTTGCTGCTCCGACATAACCAAGGAGAATCTCGATATAAGAAATTGGTGCTGACAAGAGTTCATAAATATTTCCTGTAAATCTGGGGAAATAGATCCCAAATGAGGCATTTGAAATGCTCTCTGTAAGCACTGCAAGCATAACCAACCCAGGGACTATAAATGATCCATAGCTAATTCCATCTATCTCAGTAATACGTGAACCTATTGCTGAACCAAAAACTACAAAATATAACGTGGTTGAAATTACAGGTGATAATATACTTTGTGCAACAGTACGCCACCAGCGAGCCATTTCAAAGTTATAAATAGCTTTAATAGAATAAAAGTTCATGAGGTTTTCACCAGTTTAATAAAGATTTCTTCAAGGGAGCTTTGCTTAGTATGAATATCTTTAAATGTTATACCTGCTGAAGCTATAGACGCTAATAATTCTGGAATGCAAAATTCTTCTTTAGCTGTATCATAAGTATAAATTAACTTATCATTGTTTAACTCTAAAGCCCACTTTGATAGTGAGGCAGGAATAGAGCTAAGTGAACTTCTTAGATCTAAAATTAACTGTTTTCTTCCAAGTTTTTTCATTAGCTCATTCTTACTTTCAGTAACAATAATCTCCCCTTTATTTATTACTCCAATCCGATCAGCCATCTCTTCTGCTTCTTCAATATAATGAGTTGTAAGAATGATAGTTACTCCACTCTTTTGCAGATCGCGGACCTGCTTCCACATATCCTGTCTTAAGCTAACATCTACCCCAGCAGTAGGTTCATCCAGAAATAAAACCTTAGGCTTATGAGAAAGTGCTTTAGCAATCATTACGCGTCTTTTCATACCACCAGAAAGAGTCATCATTTTATTATCTTTTTTATCCCATAAAGATAGCTGTTTAATAACTTTCTCTATATAAGCATGGTCAGTAGCCTTTCCAAATAGTCCCCGACTAAAGTTTACTGTATGCCAAACTGTTTCAAATGCTTCAGCAACAAGTTCCTGCGGAACAAGCCCAATGAGAGATCTTGTTTTTCTAAAGTCTTTAATGATGTTATATCCATCTACCAGGACTTCACCTTCTGTAGGATTTACAATTCCACAGATGATGTTTATAAGAGTTGTTTTCCCTGCGCCATTAGGTCCAAGCAATGCAAATATTTCTCCTCTATGGATCTGGAGATTAATGTTATTCAATGCCTTAAAGTTGCTGCTATAAACTTTAGTTAAATTATTAATAGAAAGTATAGTACTCATAATATTATGTTACCGGGCAAAATCTAACACTGTACAATCAAACAACTTTCAGTGTTATATTGACATTAACAAGGTGGGAACTAGTCCTCCATTCAATTAAAACAAGTCTGACATTGCAGTGTAAATCATTGCATGCTACTTGTATAGTACTCATTTGTTAGATCCTGATATAAATATCTTCTAGATTCAATAAACATTTTTTAGTTTGAATTTGATTTGAATTCTATTAACTGCAAGTCTTATGCTGCTGCTTTGTTGATAGAAAAAGTCATTGCTCTAGTTAAACTAAATTTCAACAAATTTTTCAAATCTCCCAAGAGTTTCGTTCTTCCTATTATATCTAGGAGTTGAATTTCCTTTAACTCTAAACCTTCAAATACAGAGCTTAAATTACCATTAGATTCTAATATCGCTATTTGTTTTTTTAAAACTACCTGAGCAGCTGCCCACACATTTGTAATAGTTTTTGTATGTCTTAGGAATTCCATATAATCTAATTACCTACCTTATCTATATTGAGTATACCCAGTTGTTAATAAGCTTGTATTAATGAGCTGCCCTTTGGTTACGTTTACACAACAAAAGTGGCAGATCCATTGGTTCTTGTACAATAAGTTTTGTAATTTGATGAAACCCTTTGAAAAGCTCATAAATACTGGTATTTGTAAGAATGTGCACAGTGATTGAATTTAAGTGTTATTTCTGTTTTTTGGTAAAGCTTGATTTTACTTATAACTCAAATATTAGCTTCTGAGAACAGAATGTAGTTCTCCAGCTTCACCAATACGTTCTACCTGATCAAGTTCTTGAATAGCATCTGGTTGACTTTCTGATTGAGTTTCAAGTTCAATGGCTACATCTTTTAAGCTGCCACTGGCTGGAATAATCCTTCCTCTGTTTGCTGTAAATGCTGCAGCACCTAACACAGCTAATAAGGAAGGATTAATTGCAAATAACCTGGCATCAAAGTAAGCAGTAGGTTTTACTGTTGGAATTATTAGGGCTTTTATTGGAGCTCTTGCTTCAAGTGCTTTTGTTTCAAAAACCTGAGATGTCTGCTGTTTTTGAACTTCAATGGATTCAGTGCCTACAACTTTTACTCTTGATAACAGTGCTCTTATTGCTGGTCGTGCTCTTTCTGCTGCAATTATACTTTTGTCCAATGAATGAGGGGCTTGAGGTGAATCATTTTTTGTATTAGATAAAAAATTTGTTTCTGGTCTTTTAGCAAGTCTTTCTAAAATAGATTCAATTGATAAAGCCGGGTTTTTCATAATTTCAGCCAGAAGAGCAGGATTATCTTTTATTGATGATAAAAAACCTGGATTGCTGATTAAAGAAGTTAAAAGCCCGGGGCTTCTTATTATTGCAGTTAATAATCCAGGACTATTTATAATTTCATCGGCTAGCCATGGATTACTTAAAATCGCTGCGCGTAAATAAGGGCTGGCTTCTACTCTTGCCAAAATTGTTGAATCAGATATTAAGAAAGATAATGCAGATGAAAGTTTAGTTGTCTTAGTTAGTGTACTTATAAATGGTTTTTTAGAATCCAGGTCAGACAGCTTATCTGCTTTAATTGTATAAGGGCTCAAATTGTTTTGTAACTTTGAAAAGTCACTCATCTTAGCATTCTCATTATGAGAAACTGAAGAAAGTGCAGGTATTGCATGGATAAAATTTTCGTTGCTCATTTTTAATTCCTTAATAATCCTCTCAACTCAATATTAGCTCTTCCGTGAAAAGTAACAACCAGTCAAACATTTAAAGCAAAGAAATCATTCTTGTTGATTGATGATTTGAATGATACTCATTATTTTTTAATTAAGTTAGATTAAGTCATAAAATACCATTACATGTGTCTACTAAACTAAGCAACCTTCAAAAATATATTAGCGAGGTGAGCGAGGACTTCATCAACTTATATTTAGTTTTGTTAGCTTATAAGTTAATTTTTACAGCAATAAATAATTAGAGATTAATGCAATATGGTAATATAAAAACATTAAAGCCCCTAATTACCTAAACGTCTCAAGAACTTAGTTTAATAAGGTCTGATAAGTATGAAGATCAGATTTTTAGAATACAAATATAACAAAAAACTTTTTTGTTTTTTTGTAGCTTTTATTTTTTTATTTGATGGATTTTCTAATCTCGTTTATGCAAAGCGTCCAGTAATTAGAGAAGGGGCTTATGAAGGTAAAAGGGCAATTACTGACCCAAATATTGAAGAACGGCCTTTTTATTTAGTTGTTGCTAATGGTCACTTTACTGGGATTTCTGGTGTTGAAAATAGTGAGGTACAAGTTGAAAGATTCGATATTACCAGCCCAACTGGTCAAGGACTAGAATTAAAAAGATCCAGGAATAAGCTAAATATTTCGTTCGAAGAAGACGGTGTTTTATACGGAACAGTAAAACTTATAAGAGGTTCAAACAAGCCCAGATCATCTTTTCAGGGTTATTATTCTTTATCCGATGAGCTATTTGGTTTATTAAGCAGCTTTATAAATATTGGTCCAGCAGGATATTCTATAATTTCTCTTGAGTTTACACAACCTCACAGATTTTTTGGGCAGATAGATAATGATGGTAAATTTAATTTAATTTTCAACAGCGATAATGAAGGAACAGAGGTTACTACTGATTTTATTAGTGATGATGAAGTAACTGTAACTTTTAAAAATAATTTTGGCACATTTTCACAGACTTTAAAAAAGAACAAAACATAAATAAGCTAGTCTCTTGGTTCTACTGATCCACTGCTGTTTGTAGCTGACGCGCCAGGAGCTGGTGAAAGTGATACTCACCTGTTTCACGTTTTCCATATGGACCAGGTTCAATAAAATTACTGGTAAGCCCGCGTTGTACACGTTCACATACACCCATATCTTCAAGCTGGACCTGATGAGCATCAGTTATATATTTATCAATAGAAGGTTGATCCCATCCATCACTAAAGTAAAAGTCAAAAATAACTTTGCACCTATCAGGACCAAGAGGAAGAACTATATTTGTATCCATCACGCCCTTGTAGAGATTTACCATAACATTTGGATATATCCACCAATACATAGCCTCAGCACCCTGACGCAAAGCAACTGTCGGATCATCATTAGCAGTTTTTGTTGGACTATGCTGCAGGCTACAGCGATCAAATATTTCAGTACGGTATTGGGAATAATTTAGGGCTTTTATAAGAGCAGGGTGAATAGTGGGTACATGATAACCTCCATCCAGAAAGTTATCAACATAGACTTTCCAATTGCATCCTACTTCGTATTCTTTTCTACCTGCCCACTTCATCGAAGACAGTTCCATATCTTTAGTTCGTTGTACTATAGGTTCAAAAGTTGTTGAGAGATTCTCTGTTCCAGGCTGCATACGAATAAAGACAAGCGGATCAAAAGTCCCAGCCTCAAATGGAATAAGACTGTATCCTTCTCTAGAAAACCCTTCCACTGGACCAAGCTCTGGAGCCTTGCAGAGACGGCCTGTGAGATCGTAACACCATCCGTGATAATCACATTTCACTTTGTCATCAGTTAGTATCCCTCGGGAATTAGTGAGAAGTTCTGTTGCACGGTGACGGCAAACGTTCAAAAAAGCTCTTAGATTACCATCTGCACCTCTGAGAACAGCTACCGGTTCTTCAGCAACTTGCTCCTTGAAATAAGACCGAGGAGTAAGAACATCACCTACACGACCAACTGCCACCCAGTTTTGCCCAAACACTGTACTTCGTTCAGCCTCATATATTTGAGGATCACGATACCAGATTGGAGGGATTGCTCTTGCTTGTTCATATGGAAGATTGGGATCAAATAAGCTGATTTTTGCTTTAAGTTCATCAGATGGTTTACCAACGTTTCCTTTTACAGGAGGGTGGATAGTAGGCAGATGAACTCTCCCCAATGATGAAACAACACTTACAGGATCAGTAGTCACAATGACTCCTATTTATTTTTAATTATTTCCTCAAGGGCAATATTAACTAAATTATAAAATGAATTTAGGAATCATGGTTGTAAATTTTTAGAAACATGTAGCAGTCTAGACTAAATTAATAACACTATGCCGTGATTATTCAATAAGAGCAGCTAATAGCTAGAAAGGATAGATTCATTACACAAAGGGTATAATAAAAATAAAAGGATATATTTATGGCAAACAAAGATCAAAAAAGACAAAAAGATAACCCGCAGGATAAAGCAAAACAAGAGAACAAAAAGTTTACACCGCCTCCACCAAAACCATTTGCCCAGTTTTCAAACCCAAACAAATTTAAAGGTGGTCAAGGATCAAAATCCTTCAATGCTTTTCATCGAAGGCTAGGAAAATAAATATTGCGACTTAGCGTAACAGATTTACTTAATTACTATCGTTGTCCAAGACTTTTATATTTAAATCACCATGGTGATAAAAGTTTCCAACGTGCTCCAACAGATTTCTTAAAAAGGCTATGGAAAGTCGGACGCACCTATGAATCAAAAGTAACTGATTTTTTTAAGTATGAAAGACCCAGATACAAAGTCGGGGATTATGAAAAAGGGTTCGAGGAAACTCTTGAACTTATGAAAAAAGGTGTTGAAACAATCTATCAGGGTGTTCTTAAAAATGACGAACTGATTGGTATTCCTGACTTTTTGTTTAAAGCTCAGGGGAAATCAGAGTTTGGTGACTACTATTACCATGCAGTTGATATAAAAGGTGCATCTACATCGAGGGAAAAATATTTATTCCAGCTTGCAAGTTATTCTTATCTTCTGGGAGAAATCCAGGGCTTTACACCTCTTTATGGCGGACTTCTACTTCTGGATCTGGATTATCAGATAAGGCATTTTTACACAATAATGAGCCAGGTAGTTAATGCAATAAGTACAAGTCAGATGATAATAAAAAACCCTGATTCACCGCCAGATTTGTTTATAGATTCTTCCTGCCAGATGTGCCAATGGTATAACATCTGCTCTCCTGAAGCAAATGAGAAGAAGCACCTCTCGCTGGTATCTGGTATAAGCAAAAAAATTAAGGCAAGCCTGGAAAACATATCCATAAAAGATTATCACCAGCTTGCTGAATGCAGTCCTGAAGATTTATCGGGGATTGAAGAACTAAGTGGAGATAAAAGTCAGAATATAATCCTACAGGCAAAATCACTTAAAGAAAGGAAAATTTACATAAAATCACTTCCAAAACTTTCAAGACAGGACAAGGAAATATTTATTGATTTTGAGTCTGATATGATTTTTGATGAGAAGGGGACAGAACTTATCAGAGTAGATTATTTGATTGGTCTATTATCAGTTAGTTCAAACAAAGAAAATTATACAAATTTACTGCTTGAAGATGAGGAACAATTATTCAATGATTTTTCAAAATTTTTGAACGAGCATATAGACTGTAATTTTTATCACTACGGACATTATGAACAAACAATTTTTGAAAAGAAATGGGAGAACCTTCCAAAGGTAAACCTTATAAACCTTGAAAAAACAATAAAAGAATCAGTTATAATGCCTGTCACAGGTTATTCACTAAAAAACATTGCAAATTTACTTGGTTTCAGATGGCAGAATAAGCAAGCAAATGCAATGCAATCAATGTGCTGGTATAGCCAGTACCTGGAAACCAAAGAAAGGGCATTTCTTGATCTTAGTATTCAGTACAACAAAGACGACTGCCTTGCTCTGCTCTATCTCAAGAACTGGCTTTTAAGTCTGTCACTGAAAAATTTACCGGTTAAACAATTTATCGACATATTATAGTGAAGTAGGTTCTATAATCAATTCCAAATCCTGATCTTCTCATATACAGATCCATTGCTTGTTAATGTGCTCTTTATAAGTGCTATTTCATTTATTTCCCAGTTGAAATAAGTAACACCTGGCAAGGTAATTTTTTTATTTACTGTTCTATCCTGTTTAAATCTGGCAACTGTAACATGAGGTAAGAAATCCTCCCTAAAACTAGGATTACAAATATGGTTTTGAATTGGTGCAACAAGTCTAACTAAATCAGGATTTTTATTTAAAATACCAGCCAGTATAATTAGTCTCGAGGATTTTCTGGGAGGCCAGTATTCAAGAGATCTTGAACTGAAAGTTACTCCATGAAATATTTCTTTATGAAGTTCTATAATTTCAATCAAATTGTTTAACCTGTCACTTTCAACATTACCAAGAAACAGCCATGTAATATGAGTATTTTCAATTTTTATTTTTTTAATATCATCTCCAAATATTTCTTTAATTTCTTCAAATGGAATATTCTTGAGAAACTGATTATCCAGAAATGTACCCAGAAAAAGTCTCATGATTTACTACCTGATTTGAAATAAATATATAAAACCGGCAGAAACGTCATGAACGTGAAATTTAGTATTTTTGCCTGGTCTATAAATGTCAAAGCATAAACATGGGAAAGCGATAAAGCAATAAGAATCTTTTTTAGTTTTGATTCTTCAAGAAATGGCAGAAGTACAATAACATTAAGTAAATACCATGAATGAAACTTGGCTATTACAAATGCAAAAAAAACAAAAAGTATAAGTGCAATATTATGAACAACTTTATCCGCTTTTACTAAAACAAAAATATAAAACAATAAAAATGTGGAATAAAAGATCGCTTTTAAAGCCCCGAGAATAAAAGAATAGTTACATTCAGAGCCTGACAACCTACAGCAATGTTTAATTAAAGAAAACAATGTAGAAATAAATGATTTATGCACAAGGTTAATATTAGAAAATATTGTCTGAAAATCCTCGTGACTAAACTTATTTACAGAGACTAAATAATCAGTTGAAAAAATAAGAACCAATAGTATTCCGCTTATAATCCCAAGGATAATATTAAGAAAAACTTTTAGCTGAGGATTATTTTTAATAATCTTAAAAAGAACAAGAGGAAAGATTATAAGTGAAACATATTTTACTGCAGCAGATATTACAAAGAGAAAAACACCCCAGAAATAGTTTTTCTTTACAAGCATATAAACACCACAAAATATCAAAATCCCGGAGAAAAAATCATTGTGACAGTTCCAGAGCCCCTGTACTAACAAAAGAGGATTCCATGCAATAAGATAAACATTCTTTTCATCTCCGATTTTAAGAACAAAGAACAAAAGTAGAAAAAATAGCGTAAGGTTCATAAGTTTGAAATTTATAAATGACAGAAAAAAGTTGTTGTGACTTAAAAAAACTATTGCCTTTGTAATAAAAATAAAAAATGGTCCATAAGTAGTCTGTTGTGAAGGCCACATAAAATTAAGGAATAAAGGATTTGATTTATAACTATTAATTTCACTTACAGTCTCAAAGTAAGGATTTTGCTGATAAAGACTTTGTTGTGCACCTCTTGCAATATAACCATATAAATCAGAGGAATGAGAGGGGATGGCAAATGCAGTTAAAACCGAAAAAATAACTGACCATTTTATAATCTGCGTCTGAGGAATCTTCCCTGATTTTACAATTAAATAACCACATATAAAAAGAACTATAAGGGATGAACTAACAAACATAAAAAACAAATCATCAAATAGTTTATAAGGAATAACTGTAAGTATTTTTGCTTTATATCCTGCAAGATTAAAGATCCCTTTTGTGATTTTATGAATATTTGAAACCTGTTCATCCCCGAAAACAAGCAGATAACTTCTTAAAGGGAAATAGTTTTTACCATATAATGCCGCAAAAAATAAATTAAACCAGCCACAAAAGACAGCTATAAAGTAAACTATAAATGTAAGCCATGCAACAGTATTGAAGTTTTTTCTGTCAAAGGATAAATTCTTAATTTTATGGATAAGATCGTTTTTCATATTATTCCACACACACACTGGGACAGAGAATGGTACTTCCCTTTTGAAACATTCAGAATAGAATTAACGGAACTCATCGATAATCTCTTAGATATTTTAAAACAAAACAAGGATTTTAAATTTCACCTGGACGGACAGTCGGTAATAATTGAAGACTATCTTGAAATAAATCCCGAAAAAAAGGATCTTATTAAAAATTACATAAAGTCAGATAACCTGCTTATAGGACCATGGTATGTGCTTTCAGATCAGTTTCTTACCAGCAGTGAAGCAACTATTAGAAACCTGATTTATGGAATAAAGTATGCAAGAGATTTTGGTAATGTAATGCTTATAGGTTATTTACCGGATCAATTTGGTCAAATAGCACAGCTCCCTCAAATCCTCAGAGGGTTTAACATAAGTTCTACTGTTATTGGAAGAGGAATACAGGATAAGAAAGCTGAACACAGATGGTATGGATTAAATGGCGAGGATGTAACTGCTGTTTCACTTACACACTGGTACAACAATGCCCAGGTTTTTCCAAAAGACAATATTGAAGCTTATCTGGATAAAATATACGAAAAACAGTCAAAAACCTCACTTTCCGGACATATCCTCTTAATGAACGGATGCGATCACCTTTTTGCACAAAAGAATTTGAAAGATGCTCTTAAAAATGTAAATGGCAATAAAAAATACGAAATAAAAATAAGTACACTAACTGATGCATTAAAGAAAATATCTGAAAATCAAAAAAAAGATGATTTCCCCATAATATTCGGTGAACTAAGGGATGACAATAATAAATTTGTTCTTGCAGGCACATTATCATCCAGAATGTATTTAAAGCTTGAGAATTATAAATGTCAGACAAAAATTGAAAAAATTATTGAGCCGCTTTCTGTTATTTATGAAACAGCGGACAAAAAGGGCTTACTTAAACTCCTTGCTCCGTTGACTATTAAAAATATACTCAAATATGCATGGAAACTCTTAATTAAAAACCATGCTCATGATTCAATATGCGGCTGTTCTACTGATGATGTTCACAAAGAAATGGAAACAAGATTCCTTAAAATAAACCATGTTCTTGAAAAATTAAAAGAAGATATTCTTTCTCCTCTATGCAGCTTTAATGAAAACAATAAAGACAGACAATTTCTTCAGGTAATAAATCTCACAAGCTATAAAAGATTTGAACCCGTTCAAACAGAAATTGAATTTCTTCTCGGACCTCTGGCAGATCACCCTGGAGCTGAGCCTCAAATTACAAAAAAAGAAGTTAAATCACTTATATTAAAAAATAAAGATAAAACGATACCGGTTGAAATTCTTAAAAGTGAAAAAACATATAAGCTTACAAGATCTGTTGATGAAGTCCCTCTCCTTCAGTCTGTGCAGAAAACAAAAGTTTTATTCTATGTAGATATCGAGCCTTTTTCCATTACCTCATATAAAATTGAGCCTGTTTATGAAGACAATAAATCCTTAAAAGAAGAAGTAAAAAAATTTGAAAATGAATTTTATGAACTGTTTATTAACAAAGACGGGACCTTAAATCTTAAATTAAAAGGCAGTGGATTTGTTTTTAACAACATTCATTTTTTTACCATTGAAGATGATTTAGGGAATGAATATGAATTTGTGTCAAATAAAAATAGCAAAACAATCTCTTCAAAAGAATGGAACTGGAATCATAAAGTAACTGAAGAAAATAGTCTCAGAAAAATAATATCTGTCTCTTCAGAAACTAATGGTGATCTGGAAATAAACCTAGAAATCACATGTTACAGCAATCTGGACAGAATTGATATTAAAACAATAATAAACAACAAAAATAAGAATAAAAGAATAAGACTTCATTTCCCAACACAACTTAACACCTGTTTCATAAATGCAGATACACAGTTTGGTACATTATGCAGAGCTCTGCCTCCCTGTGACTGGGTTAACTATTCTTTAACACAGCCAATATACAACTGGATAGATCATTCAAACGAAAACCAGGGGCTTGCTTTTATAGGAGGAGGACTATCTGAGTATGAGCTGTATCCTGACGGAAATGGTTTTGCTATAACAATGTTAAGGTCAGTAGGAAAATTATCAGCAGTAAAGTCCATGTCATTAATTGATGTGCCTGATGCACAGTGCAACAGAACTATTGAATATTCATATGCAATAATCCCCCATACAGGCAGTATTGAAAGTGCAAACATAGCAATTAAACAATTAAACCACCAGACACCAGTATTACTAAACCAGTCATTTAATGAAATAAATTCAGAATCTGTTTTCAGGATTAGTAATGAACTTATATTAAGTGCATTAAAAAAGGGTGAAGATAAAGACAGTCTGATAATTCTCAGACTTTATAATCCGACAAGGAAAGCTCTGGAGAACTGTGAGCTAAGTTTCAATATTCCTGTAAAAAATATTTATCGTCTGAATTTAAATGAAGAAGTTTTAAATACCTTAAAATTTGATAAAAACAAAATTAGCTTTGATACAAGCCCTTTTCAGGTAATTACTTTTGGAATAGAGTTTTAAATGAGAATAATAATTTTTATACTTTTTGGAATATTTTTATTGGGGCTTCCTTCATTTTGCACTGACAGTCCTGGCAAATTAAAAGGAATTTTATATCTGACAAGTCCTGATACAGGCGAAATTGTTTATCTAGATTTAAGTACCCTGGAAAAAATAAACCATATAAAAACTAAAGGTGCCCCCTGGGAAATTGATTTTGATGAGAAAAATAATCTGATTTATATTAGTGATTTTGCAAAAGATCAGATATACCGCCTGAAGCCAATGGAAAACACAATATCAAAAAGTTTCACACTCCCCTCTATGTCAAGCCCCAGGGATATAAAACTATCAGAAGATGGATTACTGGTATATATTCTTGAGAATGTAGCAAACCAGTTTAGTGTATACCGGATTAATGATGAAAAATTCTTTGTTCAGTCAAAAATTCTTCCAAATCCAGCAAGTTTTATACAGTTAAATAAAGAAGGGGTAATTGCTATTACTTGCCCGAGCTCAAACAGAATTGTCTTTTTAAATCAAAAGGATTTCTCATTACAGAGCCATATTGAAGTAGGCGGCAGACCAGAAAAAATGGTTTCTGATCCTGAAGGAAAATTCTTATATGTTACATGTAGGAACGAAAATATGGTTTCAAAAATTAATATTAAAAATAAAAAAGTAATGACTAAGATTTCGGTTGGCGAGAAGCCGGTTTCACTGATTATTAGCCAGGATGGAAGTAGAATCTATGTTGGAACTGGTAAATCAAATACTATAGATATCATAGATACTCAAAACGACTTAGTAGCTGAATCAATATTACTGCCTGCTGAGACACAGTTCCCGGGAGACATGAAAATAACACCATCAGGCAATAATTTAATAGTTACAAGCGAAACTACAAATACAATCTCTATAATTGACCTTATTGAAAAGAAAATTGCCGTAAAATTAGATGTTGGGGCAACTACTCATGCAGCATATATTATCGGGAAATAAATGAAAATGCTAAGTGCAGAAAGTATTTATATTCACATTCCATTTTGTAAAACAAAATGTCCTTATTGTGATTTTGCATCATGGGCTAATAAAGAGAATTTAATTGAAAGATATTTTCAGGCTTTGTATTCTGAAATAAATCATAAATGTACTGCATACCTGAACTTTCTGAAGTTAATACCGCAAAGTACAAAAATATCAAATCTAAAAACAATTTTCATCGGCGGGGGAACGCCATCGCTTATACATCCTGATTATTATTCAAAACTGTTTGAAGAAATTAAAAAATATTTCAATCTGGATGACCATTGTGAAATTACAATGGAAGCTAATCCTGGAACTGTTACTGAAGATTTCATGAAATCATATAAAAATCTCGGTGTAAACAGAATAAGCATAGGAGCACAGAGCTTTAACGATGATATTCTAAAAATACTTGGTAGAAAACATTCTGTAAAAGACACTATAGATGCTATAAATATTGTAAAATCTGCAGGTATTTTAAATATTAATCTGGATCTTATATTTTCAGTGCCAGGTATGACCAAAACATGTTGGTCTGAAACAATAAATGAAGCGCTTAAACATGAACCAAAACACATCTCCGCATATTCACTAATAATAGAACCAAACACACCTTTTGAAACTATTTACAGTAATCCAAAAACACTTCCTGATGGAGATTTTGCATTTGAACTTTATTCTGTACTTTGCCAAGCCTTAAATAATCATGGTTTCAGACATTATGAAATCAGCAACTTTGCAAAAAGTGGGTATGAATCAGTACATAATCTTACCTATTGGCTGCAAAAAGAATATTTTGCATTTGGAACAGGTGCACATAGATATCTAAATGGACTTAGAACCTGTAACATAAGGAATCTTGAAGATTATATTGAGAATCCAACACAGGAAATAATAACTGAATATCCTTCAGATCATAATTTTGAAAAAATAATGCTTTCATCCAGGCTTGATAATGGATTTGATATTGAGCTTCTAAGAAATATTTCTCAAAAGTCTGATTTTTACATAGAAAACATTTTAAATGAAATGTCAAAAGAAGGTTTATTGGAATTTTCAGATGAAAAAATATCTCTTACTGAAAAAGGAATGTTTTTAAATAATGAGATCCTTCTAAAACTACTGTAATATAAAAATAAACATGAAAGTAAGTAAAACAATAATTAGAATCCTGGTATATTTTTCACTGACCTTATGTATTATTGCTGCCTGCTTTTTATATATCTTTGGAGATATAAATAAGCTTAAAAGCTATGTTGAAAAAAATCTTAAGGACCAGCTTACATGTACAGTAAAACTTGGTGAGTTAAGCTGGGACTGGGATGGATTGAAACTGGGTGTTACTACTTCTGAAATTTCACTCTATGACAGGGAAAATAACCTGGTATTACAGGCGGGTCCAAGCAGATTTATATGGCATATAAAAAGTATAATAACAGGAACATATTCACATTTTTATGGCATTGAATCTGCAAACATGTATCTGAATGCAATCAGGTACAAGGATGGAAATTTTAATATAATTAAAATCTTTCCACCAGGACCACCGCCAAAAGCTGATAATTTAAAACTCAATAACAGTATTATATATTTTGTTGATGAATCAGATCCTACATCAAACAAAGTCACACTGTATAAGGAACTTAATTTAAATCTTAGGAAAAAACCATTCTCAAAAATCCAATATATAGATCTTTTTTCAAGGATAGGTTCTAAAACAAGTCCATCATTCATTAAAGTAAAAGGGAAATATACAGACAATAAAAAAATTACATGGGATAAAGGTGGATTTGATTTAAATATTTTTGCAAAGAAAATTGATCTTAAAAAATTTGAAGGTTTTATTACAAGTTCATTCAAAGAACCTGAAATTAAAAAGATATCAGGAGAATTCAGCGGAAAAATCCATCTGCATAAAAAAAAGCATGAGAAGCATACGAAAGTACAGTCAGTAACCAGAACAAATAACTTCATTATCGAGCTGGAGAACAAAGGCATATCACAGCTTATTCAAATTCCTAAGACTACTCTGGTTGTAAACTCAACAATAGGTAAAGATAAGATTGAAATTAAAACATTCAAATCAACTATTAATGAACTTAGTTACACACTTAAAGGATTTATTTATAACTGGTCAAAAGAACTTCCTGAGCTGGATATAGAATTTAAAACAAATAAGTTTAATTTTAAAAATGTAAAACCTTATATTCCTTTATCGTTACTTCCTAATGATGCAAGATCCAGAATTGAACCAATAAATGATGATGGTCTTGTAGAAATAGATTTAAAACTTTCAGGGCCATCAATTGCACCCAAATATTCCGGTACTATTTTGCTTGACAGCTTTAATCTAACAGAAGAATCCGGTTTTCTCAGAGGCATACATGGATTAAAAAGCAAGCTTGTGCTTGACAATGAAGCTATAAACATTGATTATCTGAACATTCCTATAGAAAATTCTCTTCTTTTGCTGACCGGAAGAATAGATAATCAGGCTACAGTTTTTAAACTCAATGGGAACGGACTCAGTTTAAATGTTCTTAAGGATCTTCTCTTTCAGGCTGGATTTAAACCCCCAATAGAAGTGGAAAGCAGTGGAAAGCTCGATCTTAATCTTGATGTCAATGCACCCAGAAATATACCACCAGAAATCAAAGGAAAGATTGCTTTTCATGATGCAGTACTTTCCACGCTAAAGGAAGTTGAACCCGTAGAAATAAAAAAAATATTTGGAGATGTTCTGCTTGATGGCTCGAAAGTTATTTTCAATAAACTGACAGGTTTAATAAATAATGATGGGTTTTACATAAACGGGGATTTTTCCCTCAAAGAAGATGAATCAGTTAATCTTTCTGTATCTGCAGAACATTTAAAAATCATACACTTTATTCTTTCATCTATTTCCTCAAAAACCCCCTTTAAGCCTATTGCTGAAACAGTAACCGGGGAAGCAAGTAACCTAAACTTAAAAATAGCCGGCACATTTTCAAAACCAGTTCTGGATGGTATGGTTTCAGTTAATAATGTCTCATTTAGTCTGCCAAATCTTAGAGACAAAATAAGCAGCATCTCAGGAAATCTTGTTTTTGAAGGCTCAGATCTTGTGGTAGAAGAATTAAATGGCATGGTTCAAAATTCTGATTTCAACATTTCAGGATACATACAGGATCTATTTACAGGACCAAAACCAAACATCAGGCTTGTAACAGGCGATATTGAAATTGAAAGTTTCTGGGAATATCTGAAAAATCAGCTTAAAACCAGTTCACTTGATGTACAGGCACAGGAACTGGAAAAATTAAAAGGAGTAGCAGCACTTGACATTTTTGTTTATCCTACAGCTCTTTCAGGAAATGTATACTTTAAAAACGGCGAGATTAAATATAAATCTCTTCCTTTTGGTTTAAATAATCTTTCAGGCAGGCTTGTCATCGGAGAAAAGAATTTAAGTCTGTTTGATTTAAGTGGAAAAATTAATGAGAGTAATAATTTTAATTGTGATCTGACTGTGTCAGATTATCTGAGTCCGAAATTCAAGATCCAAGGAAAAGTGGCTCTGGAAGCGGATCCTCCAGCATTAGTAAAAGCAGTTAATCCTAATTATCCTCAGAATATAATTACTGATGGCTTTGTCCCAACAACAATTAATTTTGATATTTCATTCCCATGGGCTAACTTTTCAGTATATTCGACTCTTGATGAAATGCTTATGGTTGACTTCCCGCCTTATATAAGCAAACCTATAGATAAGGACTACATTATTTCTGCAAATGTTGATTTGAATACTGATGAGATGGCTCTTTATCTTAATCAGTTTAATATAAAGTCAAATAAGCTTTCATTAACAACAACGGGCAGCATAAAAAACATTTCTTCAGAAGATCCTGAATTAATGCTTTATTTTAAAACTGACGAACCTACTGCAATCTTTATGATAATTGAACCAATTACACCTCTGATGGGACTGAAAATCTGGGGAATGATTGATCTAAATGGTTCATTAAGTGGAACACCCTCCATGCACAGTATTGCCAGTGATGCATCTGTAACAAATATACGGATGCCAGAGCTATTAGGGAAGAAATTAACTGCAGAAGACGGAACATTTAAAGTATATTTTGATACAAAACACGGCTCATTAGTTTCAAACTTAAACAATATAAACTATGCTTCCATAATGGCAAAATCTGCATCTTTATCAGGAAAATATGAAAATCCTGTTATATACCTGGATGAGCTTGCTGTAAACAGTAACCCAGGTAATATAAAGGCAAATGGTATTTATAATCCAGAAAACGGATCAATCGTTTTCAATACTGAAGGATCTGATGTTGAATTATCAAATCTTGGATCATTTGTCTTTCTTGATCCTGAAAAAATCTCCGGAAAAACAGCATTTGATGTCATGATTAAAGCAGAAGGAAAAACAAAAGATGAAATTATTTCCACCTCAAATGGAGCCCTGTCATTTTCAATCACAGAGGGTAAGCTAGGTCAGGTGGCTCTTTTGCATAAAGGATTAAAACTGGCAAACCTTGTCGGGCAGGGAATTTTTGGCTTTAACCTCTCAAACATACTTTCCTTATTCCTTAAATATCAGGATGGAAGTTTTAATACTATTGATGGTGCACTTGACATTAAAAAAGGAACAGTAAAAGCAAACAATTTTCATTACAGAGCAGGAAATTTATTTTTAAATTCTTTTGGTTTTATAGACATTGTAAATTCATTTATAGATTTATCATTTTATGGATTTCTTCCAAAAGAATTAACTAATCAGGATGGATCTAAAGGTGCAATATCAGTTCTTCCTGAGACATTAAGTAAAAGAAGAATTGTTATTCCACTTTTACATATTACGCCACCACAATATTTTAAGTTTGAAGTAAAAGGAAATTTAAAAGAATCAAAGAAAATAACTCGCCGTGCAACACGAAGTTTCAGGTGGTTGAGAGGCAAAAGGCTTGAAAAGGAATTTAAATTTGTACCGAATAAACAGCCTAGTCCTTAAGTAGTTTTTTTGCTTCTTCTATTTCATCATCTTTTTTCATAGAAGGATTTTTAATCTTTAGCTCCATTATTTTATCAAGTATTTTACCTATTTCTTTGCCTTCTTTAACACCAAGCCCTATTAGATCATCTCCACAGATATTTAGTTTTATTTTGGAAATATTTTCAATATATTCATCAATAAGACTTCCAATCTTCTCATTATTTTCAAGCTTAGCAAGCAGATTAATTAAAATAACTGACTCATTTGGAATGTGTTTTAAAGACTGATAGACAGAAGTTATATTAATGGATCTATTAACAAGATCAGAATATGTGCTTATTCCCTTATTTACAATTTTTATTTCATCACTGGTCATCTGAAGGTTTGTTAATATTTTTTCCTGCTCATCTGTTTTTAGATCTTTTATTATTACCGCAAGATATATTAACCATTGACGAGAACAATCACGTAAAATATTTGTAGGGGCTTGTCGCGACAAGCCCCTACAGGGTTTCAAGTTAACCGATATCATCTTATAAATCCCTGACTCAAAAAATGCTTTAATCGCTTCTTCTACATTCTGCAAATTAAAAAGATATCTTATTTCTATTTTTACCCTGTCACCTCTAATTTTCTGAATAAGATTATCAAATTTGCCAGATTTCATAGCATCGTTAAGCAGTAATTTCGTATGTTCTTCTATTTCAAATCCAAGTTTCACAGCAAATCTCACAGCTCTAATCATCCTAGTCGGATCATCTATAAAACTAAGGTCATGAAGTACCCGTATTTTCTTATCTTTTAAATCATCAAGTCCATGAAATAAATCAGCTACTTCTCCAAAATTATGTGGCAGAATAGAAACTGCAAGGGCATTTATCGTAAAATCGCGCCTGTATAAGTCTTTCTTCAAATCTGAGACACTAACTGTAGGTAAAGCTGCTGGATGTTCGTATATCTCTTCACGAGTAGAAGCCAAATCAACTGGGATTTTCTTTCCATTTATATTAAAAATAACCTTTGCAGTATGGAACTTATCGTGTTTTGCAGAAAGTTCACAGTTTGGAAATCTTTTTACAAGCGCTTCTGCCAGTTTTGAAGCATTGTTTTCAACCACAATATCTATGTCAAGATTTTCATAGCCCAGCAGAATATCCCTTACCATTCCGCCAACAAGATATGCTTTTAAATCAGTTTTTTCAGCAACAATTCCTATATCAGAAAGAAGTTTTAAATGATCCTTGTCAATTCTATAAAGTTTGTCTTTAATATTGGTTTCCATTATTAGAATGCTATCAAGTCTGGATTCCTGCTGGAGTTTATCCCGCACTTGATGCAGGACCAGAATGACAGGTTAAATGCTATTATAATCCTTATGAGCAGAGAGGCAACTTTATTATATCCAGAAATAGAATTAAATGAAGTAACAAAAGTCCACAAAATAATAAAAGAATACCTTGTCTGGACTCCTCTTATCTCAACTGCAACATTTACAGAACTCATCGGCTCTAATATTTTTTTCAAGCTTGAAAACTTTCAGAAAACAGGTTCGTTTAAGCCCCGCGGAGCGTTAAACAAAACACTTAAATTACTTAGACAGAAAAAAATTAAAGGGCTTGTAGCTGCAAGTGGTGGTAATCATGCTCAGGGAGTAGCCTACTCAGCACAAAAACTTGGACTTAAGGCAAAGCTTGTAATGTTTAATGGTGTGCCTGATTGCAAAATCGATGCATGTAAAAGCTATGGTGCAGAAGTAATTATTCACGGAAATGATCTTCAGGAGGCACTTGATTATTCTTTTGAGCTTCAGAAAGAAACAGGATATGAGCATCTTCATGCATTTAATGATATTGATATTGTTGCTGGTCAGGGAACCGTTGCACTTGAAATATACAAAGATCTGCCTGAAGTGGACACAATAGTCTGTTCAATTGGTGGTGGAGGTTTGGTTTCAGGAGTTGGAGCTGTAATAAAACAGATAAAACCATCTGTAAAAGTGTTTGGTATTGAAACAATAGGCGCTGACTCAATGTATCAGAGCTTTAAAGCAGGCAAAATTATACCACTGCCAAAAATAACATCATTTGCAGAAGGACTATCAGCATGCAGGGTCGGTGATATTACATTTAATCTTACAAAAAAATATGTGGATGATATTTTTACTGTTTCTGATGAAAAGACAAAAGATGCAATATTAATGCTTCTTGAAAGGCAAAAACTGCTGGTTGAACCATCTGCTGCATGTACTGTAGCAGCTTTACTTGAAAGAAAGATTCCTGTAGGGAAAAATACAGTGGTAATTTTAAGCGGCGGAAATCTTGATTTGGACAGATTAAAAACTTTCTTATAATAATTTACAGGATTGAGTTAAAATAAGTATTATGGTACAAACAGAAGAAATAGAATTACCACTTATTGACCCCACTATTAAAGGACAAATCCTTGATACAGGAGTAATGGGTTTTAGTTTTGCACCTCAGGTTATTTTTGGCTATGGCGCGCTAAACAGGATTGGATTTCTGTCACTTTTTCTTAAAGCACAAAATGCATTTATAGTAACTGATGCTGAAATAGAAAAGCTTGGATTTGCTTCTAAAATACAAAAATATCTTGAGAAAAGCGGAATAAGATCAAATATATTTAATGAGATTGAGCCAAATCCAAAAGAAGAAACAGTAACAAAAGGCGCTGAAAAATATAAATCGACTGGTTCAGATATTGTAATTGCAATTGGTGGTGGAAGTGTTATTGATGCAGCAAAGATAATAAGGTTAATCGCTAAACAGGGTGGAAAACCATCTGATTATGATGCTACAAAATCTACAATAATGGCAGTTCATGAATCACTGCCTCATCAGATAAGTATCCCAACAACAAGCGGTACAGGCTCTGAAGTCTCAATTGTATCTATGATAACTTCAGCAGACAAAAAAAAAGAAAAAATTACTATCCTTGGTTATCCTCTTATTTCAACTATTGCACTTGTTGATCCACAACTAACTCTTTCATGCCCTCCAAAACTTACAGCATCTTGTGGAATGGATGCACTTACACATGCTATTGAAGCTTTTATTTCCCTCAGAATAAATCCAATAGCAGACATGTTTTCTCTTCAGGCAATAGCACTTATTTATCAACACCTTAGAAAGGTTTATTCAAACGGACAGGATGTTATAGGAAGAATAAATATGTCACTTGGAGCTATGATTGCAGGCATGGCATTCAATCAGAAATCTGTAGGGCTTGTACATGCCTGTTCACATCAGCTATCGGCACAACATAACCTTCCACATGGACTTGCAAATGCAATCATGCTACCCCATGTTTTAAGGATAAACAAAAAAGTCTCCACTCCACAATATGTCACAATGGCATCAGCTTTTGAAATAAGTTCGAATGGGTCAGATGATGAAATTGCAGATAAATTTATTTCTGAAATTGAAAAATTAAATAAAGATATAGGAATCCCCTCAAGACTCAGTGAGGCAGGGGTTAAAGAAAGTAGTATCGATTCCATGGCAGAAAAAGCCATTAAAGACATCTCTGCAATTACAAATCCATTACAGCCGGTAACAAAAGAAATGGCAGTTAGTGCGTATAAAGCAGCACTATAACGGTTTGTTTAATTAGAGAACTTTCACAAAAGCGAAACCCATACCTTTAGCGGAGCGTTGGAGGCGCCAAGCCCACCAAGCGAAGCGCAGGTATGGGTTGAGCATAAAAAGTGAAAGTTCTATGACTTAACCCTTGAGAGTTCAACAATATCTCTTAAAACACCATTTACAAAGTTTTTAATGTTTTCCATTCCCATTGCCATTTCCATTGCCAACACCGTGATTTGGTTCAGGTGCATTACCTTGTGTTGAATTAATAGGCTCAGAAGCTGCTGGTGCTGTAATTGGAGTAGTTGAGTTTGTTTGTGTTGTTGTAGCTTCAGGTGGCCTACCACCAGCTGGTCTTCCAGGATCATTATTTACTGTTCCGTATGCATTGCCTTGAGGTGTATTGTTCGAGTTTGAGACAGGTTGTATGGTAGTAGAACTTTGATTACCATGTGTTCCATTGGGGGCAACTTCAGCTGGTCCTTGATTCGTATCCTTTCCTGAAGGCAAGTGACTAGTGTTTGAAGAAGGTAGACTAGTACCTTGATCTAAAGAAAATCTTGCAAAGAAAGAATTTACATCATTACCAACTGATGTAAAATTACCACCAGCATATAGAGTTGAGGGATCAGTTGTAAGTGTTGCAACAATACTATTAGTACACTGTCCTAACGCTTCATCCGGATTCCAACAAAGTGGACCAGCATTAGGAGCCCAGTCTGTTACATTGCCTGTAGTTAAATTAATTGAAGCAAGGTTAATTCTATTTTTACCATCAATCATTTCAAATCCACCACCTATATAAAGAGTTGATCCCTTTACTGTAAGTGCAAATACTCCACCATCTATTCGTGGACTCCAATTTGATAAACTTCCTGTAAGTTTATCAACTGCAATAAGACAATCTCTCTGTCCATTAGCTGTGAAGATACCGCCAATATAAAGATTAGAACTACTAACAGCAAGTGCTGAGACCCGACCTCTTCCGTAGAAATGAGGACTCCAACCCTGATACCAACCTGGTCCCTTTGGTTTCCCCCAGTTACCTACATAGCGACTCCAACTCAATATATTCGGATTCCAATCTTTTACTGCTCCTGTTTTTAGATCAATTGCTGCAAGATTGTTTCTTTGTTGTCCACCAATTGAAATGAAATCTCCTCCAGCATAGAGAGTAGAGTCATCAATGAGAAGCACATAGATACCGCCTTCTACATCTTGTTTCCAGTTTGTTACATCTCTAGTAACTAAATCAATTGCTGCAATGTCATTTCTACTCTGTCCGCCAATACTTGAAAAATTTCCACCAACATAAAGAGTAGAGTCTTTAACTTTAAGATCATAAATTTCTCCATTTACACCTGGATTCCAACTTGTAATTCTTCCTGTATTTGTATCTATAGCTGCTAGGTTATTCCCCCATCGTCCACCTCCTACATAAAGAGTAGAACCATTAACTTCAATAGCATGTATGATTGCATATCTACCAATATCTGGATTAAAGCTGGTTAAATTTCCAGTGGTTGCATCTATTGCTGCAAGGTTGTTTCTGGTTTGCCCACCAATAGTAGTAAATTCACCACCGACATAAAGAGTAGGATCACTAAATGCAAGAGCTAAAACATAGGCACCTAAATTTGGGTTCCAGCTTGTTAGTTCTTTTGTAGATAAGTTAATTGAGGCTAAATTATTTCTAACCTCGTTATTAACCATTGTAAAGTCCCCGCCAACATAAAGTGTAGAATCATGAATTGCTATAGCATTAACAATATTCCATCCCCTTGTACTTCCTGTAAATTCAAGATTTAAACTAGTTACTTTCCCTGTTGTGGTATCAATCGCCACAATAGAATTCCCGTCTCCAGCATAAATAGTTGAGCCATTAATTGCCAATCCTAAACCAATTGCACGTACATTTGGGTTCCAGGTTGTTACATTCCCTGTAGTAGTATCAATTGCTGCAAGACCATTCCTTATTTGCCCTCCAATGATCTTAAAGTCACCACCAACATATAGAATTGAGTTGCTTACTACAAAGGTATAAATCCTTCCATCATAATTTACATTTGGATTCCAAGTTGTTACATTACCTGTTGATATATCTACAGAAGCAAGGTTATATCTAATTTGCCCGCCAACCTCTGTAAACTGTCCACCAACATAAAGAGTAGAATCTTTAACTGCAAGAGCCTTAACAACACCTATATGGGGATCATATACATTAGGATTCCAGTCAGTTACATTACCTGTTTTAGTATCAATCGCAGCAATACTACTTCTAGCTTTATCTCCAACCGTTGAAAATCCTCCACCTACATATAGAGTTGAGCCACTAAGTGCAAGAGCAGTAACATTACTTATGTATTCAAAATTATTTCCATATTTACCCATAAAATTACCTATTGGATCTATATTAGGATTCCAATTAGGATCTACCGTACCATCAGAAAGTATATGAGCAATTCTATTTCTAGTTAGCCCACCTACTAAAGTAAAATCTCCTCCTATGAACCAGCCACCAGAACCATCTGGAATAATAGCTCTTATCGTATTGTTTACCTTTGGGAAGGAAGTTGCAATTCTGCCGGTATTAATATCAAACGGAACAGCACTGCCTGTATCTGGACCAACTTGTGTAAAATGTCCAGCCAAATAAATAATCCCATCCGCTACTTCAATATCATTTACAATACCGTTAGTCACAAGATTATTCTGCACATATGTCTGTGCAGCTAGATTACTACTAAGCTCAGTACTTGCTTTTAGTGGCAGTAATATATTTAAAGGTATTGAGAGAGAAATTAATATTGTAAAAATAAATGCAAGCAGAGTCTTTGGTTTAAGCTGCAGATTAACTAGATTAGAAATAATTGAAATGGTATTTCTATAAAATGAAGTCATAAGTTCCCCACCAAAAAACAAATAAGTCACAAGAGAAAGAAATATTTTCCCCTTACTCTTTCTCTCTTTTAATGAAAGTATATTAATGTAAAACCTTGATAAATTATTAAAGTCTCGATCTTAAGATTTGCTAGGGTAGCCTCCCAGGCAAAGACCGATCAAAAAAGGAAATCGGGTTAGTCCCTAGTCAAGTACATTGATAAATAAAATCTGACTCTGTGCTTACTAAACTAAGACTTCACTCTTGAAAGCTCTACAATATCTCTCAATACACCGTTTACAAATTTTTTGCTTTCATCTCCGCCATATTTATCTGCAATTTTTACTGCTTCATCACAGATTACTTCAGTCGGGGTATCAGTTATAAATAAAAGTTCTGTAGCCGCCACTCTGAGAATGTCACGATCGAGCCTGACCATTCTTCCCAGTTTCCATTTTTTGTCACTTTTTCTCCTCTGGGCAGCCTGCTCAATTGTTTCATTTATTTTTTCTTTGTTTTCAATATATTTATTTAAAATAAATATTACATACTCATGGGTTTGTTCCTGATCGGTATGAGTTATAAGCTCAGGAATTTCTAAAACATTGAACAATTCAGTTGCTGCCTGCTGAAGTGCATTAACTTGTTTCCGCAAGACAGCAGTATCAGGAATTAAAACAGGTTCAATCTGGGTTACATGTTTTTCATTATCAGGATGTTCAATCTCAGCATTTAACAAAAAACTCTCTATCTTTTGCAAATCAGCAGAAACAGAAGATATGTTTTTTTTTGCATAATCACTTAAAGACCTGCTTAATGCAAGGATAATTGCTTTTAAATCAGTATTTGTAAGCTTAATATTATCTTTTGGCAACTGCGGGAGGGCCAAAACTACAATTTCTCTTGCTGCTGAACGACTGTTCATATTAGTTTAATGAGAAAAAATTTATGTAAAAAAGTGTCAGGAATCACACTAATAATTGAAACAGATTGGCAGATAGTAAGTAAACTCAGTACAATTGAAAAGTATTTTGTCATGCATAACACTATATATTGGAAAACTATTAAAGAAAAACTCGTAAGAATAGATTTAATGTTGGCCATAGCCACTATTCTAATAGTTATTTCATGCCCATCTTATGCAGAAACTTCTGAAAATATTCTTAAATGTAATGGCAAAAACTGCTTTAACAAACCTCTTGATATTGCAATCTCAAATGATGATTCTTTTTTCCTTGTAACAGATTCTGATGAAAGCTCAGGATCATTTCTAAGAAGGTTTGATGTTCAAGGCGGAATTACAGCCAATGTTAAGAATATAAATCTTGGCACAGGCAATACAGGACAACTTAATGTTTCAATAAATAAAAACAATAACTTAGCTGTTGTTTACAATGAACCTTCTGAAGCAAACTCAACAACCCTTCAAATTGTTGATCTAATTGATAATTCTGTAAAAAGTCTTCATTCAATATCAAGTGAAAAGCTCCAGGTTGGGGTTTCAAGTTTTGGTGATGCAAATGGAGAAACTTTAATTGTAGGAACAGTAGATTCTGTTAATCCCGAAATAGTTACAATTGATGTAAAAAATGATCAGATATTAAACCGTACCCCAATTCTCGACCTGGCAAGATCTGTTCATGTAAGTCCTGACTTTAAATTTGCTTTAATCACTCACGGTGATTTACTTGCACAGTCAGTTTCACTCTATGATATTCAGAATAATTCAGTTACAGAATTTGACATAGATGAATCTCTGGCATTCTCACTTGATGACTTATCCAGCAGAGTACAGTTTAATGCTTCAGGAAACAAAGCTGTTATTTCCACCGCAGGAGGAAATCATGTTCTGCATCTGCTTGACATTCAAAACAAAAAGTTTATAACAAAAGTCCTAGATAAAACAATAGAGGGACCTTCATTCACCACAATATCACCAGATGGTAAAACAGCAGTTGTCGTTGGAAATATTCTTGATATAACAACTGGTTTTAAACTTTATAAGCTGACTGTTGCCAGAGATAATTCAGTTAATTTATCAGGAACAACACAATTTCTTGATAACAGCATTGTTCTGGACGCTAAAATCACACCGGATCAAAGTAAGATTTTAATACTTCTCCTAAAGGACAATTTAAAACAGCTACTCATACTTAATCTTAAGGATTTATCAAAAATATCTTCTCTTACACTTTCATCTGATAATACCCAAAGCTCATTACAGGTATCACCATCAGGACTTTTTGCTGCTACCAGAAACACAAATGAAGGATCAGTAAGTTTTATAAGAGATTTAGATCCTGGTCCTACACTAAAGAATATTTCTCCTACAGCTTCTTTTATAAGTGGGGGTTCCTCATTTGTAATTGATGGTTTTATTGATCCAACTACAAACAGTTTAAATAACACAAAGGTTTGCTTCCGGAGTAGCGATTTCTGTGCTTCAAACATTTCAGTTTCAAAAGACGGCAGGAAAATAAGCGGCATTATTCCGAGGTTTCCGCAGGCAGGATTTGCAGATGTCATTTTAATTTCTTCAGGAAGTGATAAAAGCACAAGAACAAGCAGATATGAAGATATTTTTCAGTTTGTATCAGGTACATTACTAGGCGATACATTTCCTCCTGCAATAACACTTTTTGCCCCAGGAGATTTTTCTATAACAAATACAAAGAGAGTACTAGTATTGGGTAAAGTGGATGGCACAGGGTCAAAAGTCAGAAGTGTTAAAGTAAACAGCAAAGATGCCAGGCTTGGCTTTGAAGGGATTTCATCGCAAAACGTTGCAAATTTCATAAGCCATGCTGAGTTTGATTCAGACGGTGTATCAGAGATAGTAATAACTGCAACCGATGATGCCGCTAATATTTCAGAGAAAATTGTTAAGGTAAAGATTGATACTGTTCTTCCTTCTGTCTCAGCTACAGCAGAAAGCACAGGAAATAACACATTTACTGTAAGCGGAACAGTTAATGGTACAGGTTCTGATGTTGCTTCTATTCTTATAAATTCACAACAGGTTGCATTTGATAAGAATGAAATTGTCAACTTCTCTGCTACTACTTCTACACTGCCTATAAAAATAATCGTTTCAGATTCAGCCGGCAATAAAAATCAGTTATCAATTTCAAACCCGCTTGTAGGAAACAATTCTTCTCCTGTTATTAACATTCTTTCACCATCAAATGGAAGTGTATTTAAAGCCAACAGTATAAATATCAGCTTTACAGTAACAGATGAATCCCCAATAAAAGAAGTGCTAGTAAACGGTGCTGTAACTCTGCCCTCATCAGGCAATCAATACTCAGCAACAACTCTACTTAATCCAGGACAAAATTTAATTACAATTGAAGCAACAAATGAATTTAATAATAGTGTTAAAACCAGTATTAAAGTTGGATATTCCCCGGAAAATATTCAGCAGCCCAGTAACCAGGGTAGTGATCAAACGGATTCTGAAACACCACAGGAAAAAGAGGTTTTAACACTCCCAAATGATACAGAAGATCTGAGCCAAGAAATAATAAACCAGCTTTCAGTCGGCAGGGATGAAATTAACATAAATTCATTCTCATCGGTAGAAATATCAAATCCTCCACCTATACCTGAAGGTAATGAAGCAACAATTGAAATACCGGAAGGCACAGAAACTATCCAGGAAGGTGAAATACCAGAAGTGCCAAAAGGTTTTTCATTTGGTACAGATATTAACTTTGAAGATGAAAATCTAGCCCCGCCAGAAAGCGACTCTAATCAAAATGTTGCTTTACTTGTAGACAGCTCAGGAAGGGCTTTTGTGGTAGGTTTTGCATTTAGATCTGAAGACTCATCAAATAATAATCTTATTTCTACATTCACTGTACCTTCAGATGCATCTGAAGGAGAAGCAAAAATATCAATTCTAAGCGGAAATGAATCAATAGCCTCAATCCTTATATCAATTAAACCTGAGAACAGTGTACAAAACAGCAAAAGTTCAAACAATATTGGAAAACCCCAGATCATTGAACCAATAATTCCTATAGTTAAAAAAGCTGGTTCACTTTTAAGACTTACAATAAAAGGTAAAAATTTCATTGGAAGATCTGCCATTATTGATGGAAAACTTGAAAAGCTCGTATCAAAAGCACAATTTTTTACAAATATCACTTTCGTTCCTGATGAAGGTATTAAACTTAAAAAGTTTAGGTTAATAAACAACTCTATTATTATTACAGCAGAATTAAAAGGAGACCTGAAGCCTGGAATTAAATTATTTAATATAATTACCCCGAAAGGTTCAGATATTGGCGCAATAGTTTTCCCTGATCCAATTGTTAATGGAAGACTTCAGGCAACAGCAAATCCTGAAAATCTTATATTCGAAGATGCTAACGAGAATTAGTCCTGTATAGTAATAAGTCCCCTCTGGGATTCCCTGAGAAGCCTTCTGGCAAGTATTATATTTTCTATTGCTTGTTTGTCGGTTTTTCTACCGATATCAAGTTTTCCAAGCTCATCTGTTAAATCTGTTATAAGCTCAAGCATTTTATGTTTAAGGTTTGAGATTCTTTCTGAGATTTCATCTTTAAGAGAGGTATTAGAACTTGACACAAGTTCTTTTGAAAGATTCTTTGCTTGTTTGGATAATTGTTCAAGTTCTTTAACAGAGTTATTTTTGTAACCACCTCCGAGTACTTCAGTAGCAACAAGTAAATTGTTACTGATTATTGTAAAAAGGCTTGATAACTGTCTTTCCTTAAAAGATTCATCAGATTCATTGTTATATCTTTTTGTTTGAGCAGCCACTTTACACCCCTGGTTATTAACCTATTCTTATCACATAAGCTCAATAAGTATAAAGGCTTAAAACTAAAAAAATTGTTGAGATTTCTATCCTACATAAATATGAAAAGAACATTAATTATATTTAATGAGTCAGGATTTTGGCTCTTTTAAGCCTGTTTAATAAGAAATTCGCCTAATAACAAATTAAATAAATCTCTACTGTTAAATAACTTAACTATCAAAATACATATGTCAAATGGATATAAAATCTTTTCCACAAGCAGGTTTAAAAAAGATCTTATGGTGGTACAACAGGCCTTCTAGGTAACTATTATCTTTTCACAAAACACTAAATCCATCGAGTTGAATTCAAAGTTTTTAACCCATGGCTTATTAAGCAGAATCTGTGTGTTAAAAAATAGAGGCGCAATTCCTACCTCTTCTTCAAGAAGAATCTTTTGTGCCTTTCTATAAAGTGATTTTCTCCTGCCAAGATTCATTTCTGAAGCAGCCACATTAACAATTTCATCATATGATTTACTTTTCCATCTACCATGATTATTCCCTGAATCGCTTGTAAAAAGGGTCATGAATGTATCGGGGTCAGGATAGTCTGCACCCCAGCTAAGCCTGAACAAGTGCGGGGGATCTTTATGAAGAGTATCCAGAAAAACTTTCCACTCCAGATTAACAACCTCCACTTCAATATTCAATGCTTTTTTCCAGTGAGATTGTACTGCTTCTGAAAGAAGTTTTGCATCTTCTCTGGTAGGAAAATACAAACTCACCTTAGGGAAATTTCTGCCATCAGGATAACCTGCATCAGCAAGCAGTTTCCTTGCATTTTCAATATTATAGGAGATTCCAATGTCAGGAGAGTAAAAATCCGTCAATCCTGGAGGAATCCATGTGCTTGATGGAATTTCACTTCTCCCCAAAATCTTTGGAAAAACATTTTTGTCAATTGAAGAACTGAATGCTGCCCTTACAAGTCTGTTATTAAATGGAGGCTTTTCAACATTAAACCCAATGTAAGTACCTCTCAATAAGGGATGAATTACTGTTTCTTTTTTTCTCTTTACTGTTTCAATCTCACTTACAGGTATTGATCTTGAGTCAATAAAATCAAGTTCATCATTCAGGTAAAGGGAAAATGCGCTTGATTGTTCAGAGACTATATAATATTTTATTTTTTCAAGTGCAGGCTCAGGATTTTTATAATGATCATTCTTTATAAGCGTAATTTTATATTCATGCTGCCACTTATCAAGTTTAAATGGACCACATGACACAAGTTTCCCTGGTTCTGTCCAGTCATCACCATATTTTTGAATAATATCTTTCCGTTGAGGGAAAAATACACACCAGGAAGTAAGATTTAAAAAAAATGACAGCGGCTTTTCAAGCTCAACCTGAAGGACTGAGTCACTTAATGTCCGAACGCCAAGCTGGTTTGGGTCAGTAATCAATCCACTGTTGTATTTCTGAGCATTTTTAACCGGGTAAAGCAAATATGCATAAGGTCCGGCTGTAAGCGGGTTTAGAATTCTCTCCCAGCCATATTCAAAATCTCTGGCAAGAACAGGCACTCCATCTGACCATTTAGCATTTTTATCAAGAAAAAAAGTATAGATCTTCCCATCAGGTGAAATTTTCCAGTTTTGAGCCAGGGAAGGTACTGAACGGAGATCATTATTATATTTAGTAAGCCCGCTCATTATGTTTGCAATTACATCAAACGAATATGAATCTGTCGCTCTTGCCCAGTCAAGGCTATCCGGCTCATATCCTAGATTTAGTCTTAAAGTCTTTGGAATATATTTTATATTTCTACGAAAAGTGCATCCATAAGATGGTAATAAAATCGACGCAAGCAATAATTTATTAAATTGTCTCCGTGTAAGCATGATTTAATTTTACAAAGGGAATAAGCATTTGTCCGATTCACTCGGCAAATGCGCCTAATATCTACAAGCGAGTTGAGCATTCGTGCGAAACGAGCGATATTATAATCAAATTTTATTATATTAGTTGTCAGTGGAGTTCTAACATACAAGCTTCTTGTGTGATTCACTCACCAAGAAGCGCCGTGACTGAAAAGCGAGTTGAGCATTCGTGCGAAACGAGCGGTATAAAAAAAGCCGATGGTGGGAGTCGGACCCACGGCCTGCTGTTTACGAAACAGCTGCTCTACCACTGAGCTACATCGGCATCCTCCCTAAACTAAAATTTCTGTAATTCTATTTTTTATATCCAAAAACACATCCTGAGGCTCTTTTGTAGCATCAATCTCCACAAATCCATATTCTTTTGCCATTTCATCAAGTTTTTCAATTAATTTTGTCTGATAGTTTACAAAACTTTCATATAAATCATTCCCAAAACGGAAATCCATCCCCGATTCCCAGTGGTTAAACCCTTTTGATGCAAGTACACGAGGAATTAAATCTCTAACAGAAATTTTCAGATAAAACACCATGTCAGGTTTAATAGCTAGTCCATACATCTCCTTCAGCCACACAGGATCAACTCCACGAACTATAGCTCTTGCAATTAAAGAATATATATATCTGTCATTTAAAACAATAAATCCTGACTTTAAAGAAGGAAGTATCTGTTTTTCAAATCTGTCAGCAAAATCAGTTGCATAAAACAAACTTAAAGTAATTGCACCAAGTGTATGGCCTTCTTTTGCTCTTTTTATACCTTTACCTGCAAGTTCTGATCTGGCAGCTCCGGTATCAACTACTGCATATCCCTGGCTTTCAAGATATGACCTTAACATCTCAGCCTGAGTAGATCTTCCAACCCCATCAGTTCCTTCAATTACAATAAGTTTTCCCGGATAGGTATCCTTCCCCAGCTTATAAGAATGTAATCCGTAAAAATCAAGTTTGGTCATGTTGTTTCTACCTACCGCCCTCCTTGCTCATTCTTCGCTTGTCGGGCTTTGCAAAGTACTTACGGTCTGATTCCTAACATTCTACAGGTTTTGCTCCGCCTTGGGCGGACCAAAACCTTTCATTACAAGTGAGTTAACTATAAAATTACAGCAGTTAGGTAAGCAGTAGCTCATATTATTTTGTAATATTAACGGCTCAATAACATGATAACACCGTTTAGATAACACGTTCTTTAAACCCGGATTTGCATGTAATCTATTATGATTTTTTTGTATCTGCTAACCTAAATTATATGTTTGACAATTTCCTTATTTCAAGAGAAGAAATAAATAAAATTAAAATCTCTCAGAAAAAGCCATTTGGCCTTACAACAGAAAAGATTACCCAGTCACCAAGATCCTTTAACACAAGTCAGATTAGAGAAGGAATTGAAAATTTAATCTTCACAGAAGAGAAGGAAGGATTGACTCCAGGCATATTGCTCAGAACAATCCAATATATACTCAAAGATTTTTTCCTTTATATGCACCAATCAGGACTTTATAACAGACAGTTAGTTTTATGGAAAACTCTTGGGAATATAACCCATTGCAATATTTACAAATTACAAAAGGGTTTAATTAAAAAAATGCCTTTAGGAATTTTTACTGTTGATTTTTTTATTGATCCGAAAGCTCCTTGTATTAGTGCTGTTCTACTAACATCTGCTGATCAAAGCACTAAAGAAGATTGTTTCAAATCATTAAAGTACAATCTGTCAAAAATTATTTCTACAAGAAACATAAAAAGATTAAAGGGAATATTTTATTTCTTAAATACAAAACCTGATTCCTTTTTCATTAACAATCTTGATATACTTACCGATGCTTTTGATCCAATTGCAAAATATGAATCTCTGCTTAACTGGACAAAAGATGTGAGATTAAATGTTATAACTTTTAATGAGATCAATGAAGATTGCAAGTTTGAGCATATTTACCCTCAGATACAGGCTGACAGGGAAATATTATTAAAAAAATGAACAAGATGACTTTTGGCAATTACTGAGGAAGGCGGTGAGTAATTACGACTTTTGAGTTAATACCAGCAATAGACATACTTGACGGAAAATGTGTGCGGCTTACTCTTGGTGATTATTCAAAAGTAGAGGAATTTTCATCAAACCCAGAAGAAATTGGTAAGAAATGGATTGATCTTGGTGCACAAAGAATACATATTATTGATCTCAATGGAGCAAAAGAGGGCTACCCTGTCAACTTCAAAGTAATATGCAACCTTATAAAGAAACTTCCAAACACAAGAATTCAGGTTGGGGGGGGTATAAGAAATATTGATCTTGTTGAGAACTATCTCAAAGAGGGGGTTAATTTCATTATCCTTGGCACAAGAATATTCAAGGATAAACCTTTCCTAGAGGAAGTAGTAAACAAATACCGGGATAACATTATTGCAGGGCTTGATCTAAAAAATAATAAGATTGCCCTTTCAGGATGGAAAGAAACCACAGATTTGAATATTGAGGAGTTGAGGAAGTCTATGTCTGGTATAAAGCAAATGGTTTACACAGACATAACAAAAGACGGCACATTAAGCGGACCGGATCTAAAAAGGCTAGAAGTGGTAGCTTCATCCTTTTCGTCAAATATAATTGTTTCTGGTGGCATATCAAGCATTGATGATGTTACTAATATCCTTAGTCTAAAAAAGCTAAAATGCCCGAATATTTCCGGGGTAATACTGGGGAAATCACTATACAAAGGTACAGTCAACCTCAAAGATGCAATCGAAACAGTTACAAACAAACTTACAAAATCGAATACTGATCCCTCAACTGATTGATCAAGATGTTATTTTTCTAAAGTAGTGATTGACTAATTTCAAAAAAAACGTTACTTTGCTAGTAAGGTGTGGTATAGATTACTGGGCAATAAAGTAACTAGAAATAAAAAACTATTACCGGTAAATAAATTAACACACAAAACAAATCAGAAATGACAAAAGGACAACAAATAAAGAATAAAATCAGTTTAATTGAAAAACGCAGTCATGATGCGCCTTTTGGACTAATTTCAAATTCAATTTTTACATCACAAACTTTGGCCAGATTAAAATTTCAGCAAAATAAATTAAATAATCCTCGTCTGGATCAGCAAGAAATTTCAATTCTTAAGAAAAAGTTTATTTAAAGGAAAGGAGAAAATAATGGCAAAGAAAACAAAGAAAAAATCAAGCAAAAAAGCAGCCAAAAAGAGAAGAAGATAATAAAAAGCATGCTGCTTATCTAAATTTCAGCCGTAGAGGGTGTACAATTGCATACTTCTACGGCTGAAAGTCTTTATAAGAACTTAACTTTGTCTTAAAATAAAGAGATGGTTGTTATTACCTACCTAAGTCAAAATATCAAATTAGACTATTTATACAGGGAGATTTTATCCGATTCATTCGGTAAAATCTGAATGCTGCAACAAGGGGTACCCTAGAAATGTACATTGCAAAGCCTGACAAGCGAAGAATGAGCGAGGAAGGCGGCAATAAAAAGGTTAGCTCATGTCTTCTTTAATTACAATCTTAATCACCATTATTCAGGCTTATTCATTTCTTATGTTTGTATGGGTATTGCTTTCATGGCTTCCTGATATGCAGAGAACAAAGTTCTATCGTTTCCTTGAAAAACTATTTGTTCCTTTTCTAGAACCTTTCAGAAGAATAATTCCACCTATAAACGGAATAGACATTGCCCCTCTTATTGGTTTTTTTATATTACAGATGCTTACCTCTCTGCTTGGACAACTAGCTTAAACCTAAATGAAATATGAACTCATTATCTGTTTCTTCCTCTCGCTTGGAATAACACTACTAATTGGAAATTCTTTAATAAAGCTCCTGCAGTCATTTCATATTAGACAAACCATTAGAACAGATGGACCAAAGGATCATATAAAGAAAAAATCAAACACTCCAACTATTGGAGGATTAATTTTCTTAATTCCTGTAGTGATTTTTTCCTGTTTTGTACTTCTAACCAGAAAAAGCTTTCAAAATCTTGATTTTGTAATTGTTTTTGGAGTGACCATATTAATGGGATTTCTTGGTTTTATAGATGACTATCTGAAGGTAAGAAAAAAACAAAACAAAGGTATTTCTGGCTGGTCTAAGCTGTTCATACAGCTGGTGACAAGTATTGTTATCTGTTTTTTCTATAAGGAGGGTAATTGGGTTATTTATTTAATATGGGTCTTTTTTATAATTGCAGGTTCAACAAATTCATATAATCTTACAGACGGACTGGACGGTCTCCTAACAAGTGTAAGCATTGCTAGTTTTCTTGGATTATTTATCCTGCTTGAAGGTGTTGGAAAAATCAGCCTTTCATACTTTGTGATTGTTTTTATGGGAGCACTATGTGGTTTTTTGTATTTCAATAAAAATCCTGCAAAAGTATTTATGGGAGATACTGGCAGTCTGGCTATAGGTGGGGCAGTAGGTTCAATAGCAATAGTATGCAGATCTGAGATTTTTCTGGCGTTTTTTGCAACAATTCCAGTTATTGAGGCATTATCAGTAATCTTACAGGTTATCAGCTCACAAACCTCAAGAAAATTAATCGGAAAAGATCTAAGAATTTTTAAAATGGCCCCTTTGCATCATCATTTTGAACTCTGCGGAGTAAGTGAAAAAAATATTGTCAGATTGTTCTTTACAATTCAGTTTGTATTTGTGATTTTAGGAGGAGTAATACTATTCCATAATTACTCAGGTGCTTTGTAAAAGTGGAAATATAACTCTCAGCAAGGAAAGATTATGATCCGCCTTGGGCGGGTCATAATCTGTAGAATGTTATAAATAGTAGACCGTAAGCACTTTGCAAAGCCTGACAAGCGACGAAGGAGCGAGGAGGGCGGTGAGTAATTACACTATTTCTTAAAACAAGGGTTTAATCAAGCTCAGGCATAAAAACCTGGGCGCTTTTTCCACTGAAAGGCGTACTGTGGGATGTTGACACAATATCAAGGAATCCATTTGTGAGCAAAAACGACATCACTGTAACCAGTTTTCTTCTGTTATAACCAAGCTGGTTTGCAATCTCGCCAAGTGTTTTTGTACCATCAGCAGTCTGCAGAAACTCCTGATCTGCCTGCGCAAGATGAATTGTACCTTCTTCTTCCTCAGCAATCATTCTGGTGATCTCCTCGTCTGATTTAGCTCTTAAAATCGTTCCGGAACCAATGCCAAGTTTACAGAGTTTTCTCCATCGTTCATCATATCTTGCACCAGTAAGAATCAAGTCTTCAGTAGGTCTCTTAATAGTTTTTGGTCTCTGTATAGAGAATGAATGAAATGCAAATTTACCACTGAGCCATAAAAATATTTCATATAGGGCATCTTCACCATCATATGTTAAAACATGAGCATCAATTATTTGACCATGCTCAAAGTACATTACTCCGTATAATGCACCCTTCTTTACCTGCAGCACTCCATTTACATTACATTCATTTAAAAGTTGAAGTATATGAACAAGGTTAAATTCAGACAGTTCCCCCATAAGAACCGGGGCTGCAAGTATTTGTTGTGATGTTTCCATTTTTTCCTTATTTGTACTTGTCATAATGAAAAAAATCAGGCCCGGTTTTAAACAGAGCCTACAAGAACCAATGAGAAGCCATAATCTTATTCGTGAATAAAAAACAGGGCTCTCTTGATAAACCTGCCACAAAAAGCTTAAAATCAAACAGTTACCTCAAGGCAGATATCACAGAAAATACTCCTACCCCTGAAATAATCAGACTTCAAATAATAAGGATAGGGGAATACCTAAACAAATGAAAAAAATCCTTGTATGCGGTTATATAGGCTATGGAAATTTTGGAGATGAAGCTCTCCTTTTTGTACTAATTAACAATCTTTTACAAGTTGGGTACAAAAATGAAGATATTACGGTTCTTTCTAAAGAACCAGAAAAAACTTCTTTAGCCTACAATGTAAAGTCTGTTAACAAATGGAATATCTTCCAGCTGCTTAATGCATTTTTAAACCATGATCATGTGATTTTTATTGGTGGGCTATTTCAGGATAAAACCAGTTTCAGAAGTTTATGCTACTACTGTTTACAATTATTTCTTGGAGGGATACTCCAGAAAAAGGTAGTACTTTATGCTGTTGGTATAGGACCACTACAAAGGGGGATTTCAAATTATATATTTAATTTGGCAGTTAACTCAGCAAACTTTATCAGTCTAAGGGATCAAGCTTCTCTCCAATATCTGTCTCACAAAGAAAACGTTGTTATCACATGCGACCCTGCCTGGACTATAGAACCAGACTTTTTATTCAAACCTCTTCTTCCAAGAATAAACTGGCAACTGCCTATTTTAAGTGTTTCTATGAGATATGATAAGCAGCTGAAAAATCATCACATTACAAAATTATCAGACAAAATATCAAAAATCCTTATGAGTATGAAAGACTGGCAGGTTCTACTAATACCATGTATGCCCCATGATGATTTGCCTATATTGTACGAATTATACGATCAGATTATCCGGAAATCATCACAACCTGACAGAGTATTCTTAATTGACAATTTTTCAGATTTCACAATTTCTCAACAGGCTGGAATTATTGCCAGTTGCGAAGTAATGGTTGGAATGAGATACCATGCCCTCCTCACCCCTCTATTAAATGGCAAACCTGTTTTTGGTCTTATTTATGATCAAAAAGTAAAATCATTACTGGATCTTGCTTCACAGGTTGGAGTTGGTTTCAAAGATGATTTTGAACAGCCATGGAATTATTTCTGGCAGAACCTGCAGTATTCTTCAAACATGGCAAAAGAATGTGCTGAAAAAATGAAGAAAATTCACAGAATAAACATCCAGCTTCTCGAAACTTTATTTAGTTCATAGTAAACTACTTGTTAGGTAACTATAACGATGAGAAGCAGAATTCTTGGACAACCAATAGATATAATCAGCATGGACGAAGCCAGCGAGCTTGCAAAAAATGCATTTTTAAACTCATGCCAGCTTAAAATAATCACCTTAAATCCTGAAATGGTTATAAATGCATCTAAAAACCTTGAGTTTCAGTCGGCATTGAATAATAGCCACCTGATAGTACCGGATGGAACAGGAATTGTATGGGCATTAAAACTAAATGGGAATTCTTTTGCAGAAAAAGTCCCCGGGATTGAACTTGCAGAAAAAATACTTGAAACAGCCAACCAACTGTCAAAGAAAATTGCAATATTTGGCAGTAAAAAAGAAATTCTTGAAAAAACAGTCAATAAATTTATGAGTATATATCCAAAAATAAATATTGTAAAAGCAGTAGATGGCTATCAGGATGAAGAAAAATTTCCAGAAATAGCAACTACAATTTCACAAACCAAGCCTGATTTAATACTTGTTGCACTAGGAACTCCAAAGCAGGAAATATGGATTAATAAATATTCAGAAATGTTTCCAAAAAGCATAATGATAGGAATAGGTGGAAGTCTTGATGTCTGGTCAGGAAAAAAAAGAAGAGCGCCGGAATGGGTAAGGAATATGTCACTTGAATGGTTATTCAGAGCAATAAATGAACCTCAAAGAATTCTAAGGGTCCTAAAATCTCTACCTTGTTTTGTCTTTGCAGTAATAAAAAATAAAATTTTTATCTGAAACTATATTTTTACACCGAACAGTACTGGTTTTCTGAGAAAAGAAAACTTTGTTGTTATAGAAAGAAATGTCTTAGTAACAAAAATTGCAGAGAACATACTAACTAAAACCCCTATTGCAAGAGCTATTGCAAAACCTCTGACAAGTCCTGTTCCAAAAATCAAAAGAACAAAACATGCAATAAGCGTATTCACATTACTGTCAAAAATACTGCTGAATGCTCTTTCAAAACCAGCATCAATTGCATTAAAAAAGCTTTTTCCTGCTCTTAGCTCTTCTTTCGTTCTTTCAAAAATAAGGATATTTGCATCAACAGCCATTCCAATACTAAGAATAAATCCTGCAATTCCAGCAAGTGTAAGTGTTATTGTATGTTCAAAAATTGAAATTGTAACCAGGGTATAAAGAATTAACGCAAAGCTTGCTATGATTCCAGGCAGTCTATAAAAAAGAATCATAAAAAGTATAACCAGCATAATTCCATAGACACCTGCTTTAAGGCTTTTATCAATTGAATCCTGTCCCAAAGTAGCACCAACAGATCTTTCCTGGATAATTTTTACAGGAACAGGCAAAGCACCTGCATTTAACTGAACTGCAAGATCTTGTGCTTCCTCTGCGGTAAATGATCCTTCAATTTGTCCTTCCCCGCCGGTTATAGCACTTCTTACTGTAGGGCTTGAAATAAGTCTTCCATCCAGAAATATTGCAAGCGGCTGACTTATAAGTCTTTCAGTAAGTTTTCCGAATTTTTCAATAGCAGGCCCTTTAAGTGAAAATGAAATAAGCCAGTTGCCTGCTCCATCAGTAACTGCCTGGGCTTTTTTAAGATCTCTTCCTGTAATTCCCGTTGTAAGCCAGATATATTGATCTGGTTTACTAAGATCAACTTTTTTATCAGGTTTTGTGTCAACAAATTTGGCAGGTTCTTTAAACTCAAGAAATGCTGTTTTTAAAAGTCTTCTTTTTACAATTTCAGGATCAGCTCCTGGTATTTCAACCAGAAGCCTGTCTTTTCCAACCTGCTGAACAATGGCTTCTGCTGTTCCTGAAGCATTAACCCTGTTTTCAAAAACCTTAATGAGACCTGCAATAGCATCGTTATTTATTTCCTGTACCCCGGATCCAGTTAAAGCCTGAAATGTTAATTGTGCACCACCTATAAGATCAAGTCCAAGCATAAGCTGAGTGGTACCTGTAATATATTGATTTTTAAAAACAATTTGTGAACCCTTAATCTTTGTATCAATTTCTTTTATCTGTCTATCGGATAACTTACGTTTTTCTTTTAATTCTGTCAGTGGATCTGCCAACCCCTTACTAAGGGTAGTAACACTCTCAGTTAAAATTTCGTCTTTTTGAGCTCTGGCTTTTGCAATTTCTTTTTCAAGCTTTTTTAAGTGTTTGTATGTTGGTGTAGGATAAAACGAGAAGAAAGAAAAAAAGGAAATCAAAAATGTCAGTATGACAATAAAAAATCTAAGATTTTTCCTAAAAAAGTCCATAAAAACATTCTATACAATACTCTTAACTATTTAAAGCAGCTGTTAACAATAGACCTGTAAAACATAATCCAGACTTATTATAATTACTTATAATAAGGAGTAAAGCACATGAAATTTTTTATTGATTCTGCAAACATTGAGCATATAAAAGAAATAGCTTCGTGGGGTATCTTGTCCGGAGTAACAACAAATCCGTCACTTGTGGCAAAAGAAGGAAAAGATTTTAAACAGGTAGTTCAGCAAATATGTGAAATTGTCGATGGATCTATAAGTGCTGAAGTTATAAGCACAGAAACAGAAAGCATGATTGAGGAAGGGAAAGAGATTTCCAGGTGGCATAAAAATGTTACTGTTAAACTTCCAACCATTCCTAACGGACTTTCTGCATGCAGAGTTTTAAGTAATCACAATATAAAAGTAAATATGACATTGTGTTTCTCGGTAAACCAGGCTCTTATGTGTGCAAGTGCAGGAGCTAGCTATGTCAGTCCATTTGTAGGAAGACTTGATGATATTAACCAAAATGGTATAGAACTAATTAAGGAAATTGCAGAAGTTTTTCATCTGCATAATGTAAAAACTGAGATTCTTTCTGCAAGTATTAGAAATCCTCTTCATGTAACAGAGTCAGCAAAAGCAGGAGCACATATTGCAACTATTCCATACCAGGTATTTAAACAAATGGTTCAGCATCCTTTGACAGATAAGGGTCTTGAAAGATTTCTGGCTGACTGGAACGATGCAATGTTAAAAAAGCCTTCTGTAGTAAAAGTATAAAAGCATTTTAATGTGAGAAAACATAAGACACATTTTCATAGATTACTGAACAAATTTTTATTCTGTACTGGATTTCCCAGATATAACAAGTTTCTGTTTCACAAGCAGTATATAAATAGTGATCACAGAATAAATCACAGACTGTTAAGCCACTACCTGACTTATCTTGATTTTATTAACGGCTGGTTTCACAGGGAAGAAGCACAAATGTTTCTTTGGCTGGATTATATTCAGAAAAAGGGAAACATTTCAGGAAATCTCTTTGAAATTGGCACATTTGAGGGTAAAAGCAGTCTTCTTCTTGCCCTTATGACAAATCCCGAAAGTGAAAAGCTTGGATTATGTGATTTGTTTGGTGGTATGGACTGGGATCTTGAATGGGGAAAAGTAAACAGGACTGTAATTGTGGATTATATGAAATCATTTTTTGATGATGTAAATTTTATAAAAATCTATGAAAAAAGATCTGATGAACTTACAGATAATGAATGTAATAATTGCAGGTTTATTCATATCGACGGAGGACATTCAGAAGAAGACACATTAAACGATTTAAAACTTGCTTCAAAATCAATTATTCAAAAAGGGCTGGTCATAATTGATGATTTATATCTTCAAAATCTGCCAACAGTAACAGATGGAATTTATAAGTTTCTAACAAATGAAAACTCGCTTGTACCAGTTGCAATGTTTGCAAAAAAGCTTCTTCTTTGCAAACCAGAAGAGCATGATTTTTACATGAAACAACTCCGGCTTACTGAGTGGAAAAAGTATATTACAACGCCAGGATTAACAACGGTAGAAAGGAAACTACTGGGTAAAACAGTGTTTGTATTTGGAGTAAAGTTTTTTGATGAGATAAAAGATGTTACTTTAAGGGTACATTAAGTATGATGTAAAATATTCTTATGCAAAATAAAAAAATACTTATAGCACCATCAATACTCTCTGCAAATTTTTCTGATTTAAAAAATGAAATAAAAAAAGTAGAAGAAGCTGGTGCTGATTGGATCCATGTTGATGTAATGGACGGGTCATTTGTACCAAATATTACTATTGGTGCACCAGTAGTAAAGTGCATAAGACAAATAACAAAACTTCCGCTTGATGTTCACTTAATGATTGTTGACCCGGATAAACACATAAAAGATTTTGCTGATGCAGGTGCTGATATAATCACTGTTCACTCAGAGGCTTGTACACATCTTGAAAGAACTATTTCATATATAAAATCACATGGTTGCAAAGCCGGGGTTTCATTTAACCCACATACACCTGTTGACAGCCTTAAATATATTCTTGAAATCACAGATTTGGTTTTAATAATGACTGTTAATCCTGGATTTGGCGGCCAAAATTTCATAAGTTCTGTTGTACCAAAAATATCAGAGGTAAAAAAAATGTTCCAGGATGCAAATCTTACTGATAAATTTATCGAGGTGGACGGAGGAATAAACACGAGCACAGCGCCAATAGTCAGATCTGCAGGAGCAAATGTTTTAGTAGCAGGAAATGCTATATATAGTCTTAAACAGCAGTCAGAGATTAAAGACGTAATAAGTAAGATGAAATCTTAAAAATTGCAAGATTAAATGTAATTTACTTTTCGACTGACTTAACCATTCCTTTAACTTATTAAAGATTAATGACTAAGCGATTATTGCGCCGAGTTGAGGGTTTTTATTTTCAAAAATGAATAGCAGGTTCTTAATTTGCATTACACAAATGCTGTTAACAGTTTTTATACTACTTTTGGGCCCAAATCAGGCATTTTCAGCAGAAACGGTTTCCAATACAATCTACCTTAACACTGACTACATTAAAGAAGATATTCAAAAGCTCAACTGTGAACTAAATGGAGCATGGTCATCAGAATACTCTTATTACTGGATTCCAGGGCAGAGTGATAATCTTCACAATCTTCCTAGCTTTGTAAAAAGTGTTCAATACAACGGCATTATTGAGCAGACAAGTTTAATTGGAATTAGCACACTTGAATCATCTAAAAATTCCAGAAATGGTTTTTATATTACCTCTTCTTTGCCAGGTGAATCCACAGAAATAAATCTTGAATTAGAAAATAACAGCAATTTTGGAGTATGGTATCCGCTAAGTATTTATATCGACCCCTTTGTAAGCAAAATCCCGGAACAGCAAGTCAGAATTAAACTTTCATACGCTTTGGATTCACTTGGAGATATTGTTTATATTCAAAATACAAAGTACAACAAAGGTTGCTATCTGAATCTTTTAATTAAAGGACCACCAAAAGGTACTAGTGGCAAAGCAACAATTGAGTTGAAAACAGCCAGTAACACAAAACCAGTAGTAAGTGGATTATTCTGGGGAACTCCGAGAGAAGAAAAAAGCCTCCCAGTAAATTACGACGGCAGAACTAAAGTTGAAGCCCCGTTATCTCTTAATAATCTGTTTAGAGAAAATTATAATGCAATAGTATGGTCACCAGATGCTGAAGAAGATACGTACGATAAGGATATTATAGACATTAGTCTGGGAAGTATAGAAGATACAACTTCAACAGGATATGAATTTGTTTCATCCAGGGTAGCAGACTCATACAGTTTTAAGGTAATAAAAGGACAGTCCGGTCCAGACGGATTTAATGGTGCTGAATTTTATCTTTCTCCTCCAGACAATACCTGCATAAACGGATGTACACTTGGACTTTATTTTGCAGAAAATTTTAAACAAAAGGTTCTCATTTACTCAGCATTTGAAGATTCAAAAAATACTTTACTTGCAGAAACAGAGACATCAGGAGATGGTTTACCTTCATTTGAAACCTTCAAAATAGAAAGCACTGACACTGCAAGATTCAGGATTAGAATTACAAATGAATCTGGAGAAGAAAGTCCGATTTTCAGAGGACTTTTTCTTATAAGTGAAGCAGATATTGAAGCAGATGATATAAATAACGTTGCAAGCAATGATGCTGTAATAAATGAGACTCCAGTCGAAAATGTTTCTGTAGAAATATCTGTTGATGAACCAAATGAATCTGACTCAACTAACAACAATAATGGAAACAACAATGGAAATAATAATCAGGCAACTAATGGAAATACAACTGTTTCCTACGGTAATGGCCCAGTCTGGAACGATCCTGATTTTATTTCACATAATCCAAATGTAATAATAAACCAGTCTGCTTCAGGAAATGGCTATGATCCTTCATTTATTTCAGCCTTAGTTGAAAATGTTAGGAATTCACCCCGCGGAGGGACATCATTAAAGAATCCTAAATTAACTGCTCAGCCAGCCCCCATAGAAACTTCATTAGATGATGATGACGACGACGATGACAACCATGGCTCTAATAACAACGATCATCACACCTCACACAATGATGATGATGACGATGATGATGACAACCATGGCTCTAATAATAACGATCATCACACCTCACACAATGATGATGATGACGACGATGATGACAACCATGGCTCTAATAATAACGATCATCACACCTCACACAATGATGATGATGACGACGATGATGACAACCATGGCTCTAATAACAACTCAGGAAATAATAATCACCCTTCACATGATGATGACGATGACGACTTTAATCCCATAACTGTTACTCAACCACCTCTGCCTAATAACAACTCAGGAAACAATAATCAGAATCCTTCAAACAATGGTAATGGTTTTAATCCCATTGCTATTACTCAACCACCTCTGCCTAATAACAACTCAGGAAACAATAATCACCCTTCACATGATGATGACGATGATGACTTTAATCCAATAACTGTTACTCAACCACCTCTGCCTAATAACAACTCAGGAAACAATAATCACCCTTCACATGATGATGACGATGATGACTTTAATCCAATAACTGTTACTCAACCACCTCTGCCTAATAACAACTCAGGAAACAATAATCACCCTTCACATGATGATGACGATGATGACTTTAATCCAATAACTGTTACTCAACCACCTCTGCCTAATAACAACTCAGGAAACAATAATCACCCTTCACATGATGATGATGACTTTAATCCCATAACTGTTACTCAACCAACTTTGCCTAATAATAATTCAGGAAACAATAACCAGAATCCTTCAAACAATGGTAATAATTCCATTGCTATTACTCAACCAACTTTGCCTAATAATAATTCAGGAAACAATAATCACCCTTCACATGATGATGACGATGATGACTTTAATCCAATAACTGTTACTCAACCACCTCTGCCTAATAACAACTCAGGAAACAATAATCACCCTTCACATGATGATGATGACTTTAATCCCATAACTGTTACTCAACCAACTTTGCCTAATAATAATTCAGGAAACAATAACCAGAATCCTTCAAACAATGGTAATAATTCCATTGCTATTACTCAACCAACTTTGCCTAATAATAATTCAGGAAACAATAACCAGAATCCTTCAAACAATGGTAATAATTCCATTGCTATTACTCAACCAGTTTTACCACCGCCACCAGTTTTACCTGGCAATAATTCAGGAAATAATAATCAGAACCCTTTAAACAATGGTAATAATTCCATTGCTATTACACAACCAGCTCTGCCTAATAATAATTTACCTAGTTCCAAAGGAAATAAAAAATAAAATGCAGCTTTAAGAATTAAGAAATTCACTGGACACATTTTAAGTAAAAGATAAAAATATTTTTAAACAAAAATATTATCTTTGGTGAGATTTTAAATCTCATACAATAGGGATTCCCCTATAAGAATAACTTCTTATAAATTATTAGATTAATTAGATTAAAAAGAATTTTAGTTAAAGACGCTTTTTCTGAAATTGATCTTAAGTACTGCTATCCCTCTTCTTGCAGGTTATACGTGAGGTAAATCACTATTGAAAGCTTTAATCCTTATCAAGCTTTAATTAATGAGATTCCTTTCTATTATTGTTGCTTTTATTTTAGCAGCAGGAATTTTGATTCCTGCTTGTTCATCATATGCTTCTAATGGAAAAAAGAAAAACTCAAATACTGTACACCAGGCAAATATTCAGGCCATAAACGAAAATGGTAATTCAAACATATTTGGAAGTGTTCTGGATCCAAATGTCAATCAGATTTTACTGCTACTTCCAAAGTCACTTTTAAATACAGTAAGAAAGTTAGGTCTAAACAGACTCTCACTGAATCTTGCTTCAACTATTGACTCAACAAAAGATTATAAAATTCCAGCAAACGGAATCAGCATACAAAGAAAGAGGATAAAAGGACAGAGCAAGCTTTATCTGTCAGTTAATTTTTCAAGTACCACAACATCTGCTGGCATTACATTATCACCCAGCTCGCTACCAAAAGGAGATTATAAAGTAATAATTTCCGGAGAAGAGCTTGATGTATCTTCAGAATCATTCAACTATCAGACACCAGCACTTATTGTAGGAAGTGTAAAATCAGCAAAATCTGGTTTTGTAACAATTGAAGATTTAAATGGAAATATAATTTCGGACAATACAGTGCCCATCGGTGAGAATGGAGGATTTATTGCTGAGGTAAGAGCAGATAAATTAAAAAATACTTCCATTTTGAGAAAAGGAAGAACCAGCGGAATCGATAAATATGGACTTAAAAATAATAAGGACGAAAATGAAACAAAATCACTTACTGAGATCCCTGAAAAGATTGATGTTGGTATTATTCATGCCATAACAGAAAAAGATCAGTTTGCAGTTACACCTCTTAACAATGATGTTGAAAGCAATGCATTAAAAGCAAAGAAACCTATTCAAGTAAGCGATGGATCAAGCATTACAGCAGGAATCGGGAAAGAATATGAAGAACTTGCCAGTGAAGCAGCAAAGGATCAACTTGAAAAACTACAGACAGAAGAGGAAGAACCAGATACTTTCCAGGATTTTGGATGCGATATATATCAGTTTTCAGACAAATGTAACGGTGATGACAATGATTTAAATGAAATAGGTTCAGACTTCAAGAATTTTATTGAAAATACTGATTGTTTCTTCCCTGAATTTAATTTAATAAAAGAATCCATCAGCCAGGCCAGTACTGAAGACAACATTTTAATTGGCAAAGGATATTGTGAAAGCATAGCATCTACAGAGATAAATGAAGATAGACCATGTAATGAGTACTCAAAAGTCCTGAGCGATTTTAATCAGAAGGTGATATCAAGCTTGCCCTGTCCCCCAGTAAACTGTGTTGAATTTAGTGCTATTAAGCCGCCAAAATGTGAAGCTCCTACTACGGGTTTCTGTAATATTAGTCAACTTTCAACCATTTCAGGAAACTCTGATCCAAAAAAAATATGCCAGGGCAGAAGGTGTGGACCCATACTACCGGAATGTATCGTAAAACCTGTTAAGGATCCATTCTGCGCAAGAATAGGCACAGATATAAACGAAACTGATTGCTACAATCAGAATTTCTTTAGTCACAGTTCTGTTTCATGGACAACAGCAACAAATTCAAAAGGCAACACTTATTGTGTACCACTAAGCACAAACCCGCAAAGCAAATTTGATCAGTTTACACCGGATAAAATCGCAGAAGAATGTGAAGTAAGTACATGCCATAAACAATGTGAAGAGAATTTCCGTGCAGGATTATTTAATAACTTCTCTTCAATTACAGATGGGTTTGAAACTTGTGAAGTATGTGATTGTCACAGAAGTTGTGATATAGAAGCTGGCAGGTTATTTGACTGTACAGGGCGTGAACCTAGTCTATTCTCTTCAAAATGCTGTAATAAAAATCTGCCACCGGTAAGTAATTCTCCACTGGCAAACTTCCAATCTTTTCCTGGGAAAGGGCCTGTTATAAATAACTATAGAGAGTGCCTGTGCAGAAACAGTGATAATTTTAACGAGAATGGAATAGTAAAATTTGATGCTATTGGATTGTGCAAAGATACTTGTCCGGAAGGATATGAAATTGACATTGATTATGAAAATATTTGCCTGCCTGTTTGTGAAGAAGGACTGGTAAGAGATCAAAATGGTATCTGCAGAAAAAAATGTCCTCCAGGTTTTATAGAAACTGAAGATGGTTTTTGTGAATGCCCTGAAGGCAAAGCAATAGGACCATCAGGGAAATGCGAAGAACACAACTGTCCTGAATATTGCAGGAGTATTCCTTTTGTAAGGAAGTATCTAGAACAAATATTTAACAACGGGAATACATTCCCATACCCAACATCAGGATTTGGATCATCAGATTTCAATGATATAACAGGATCAGACCTACCTCCTGAATGCAATCAGTGTTTTGGAATAGTAATCACAAATAACTGTCCTCCTGGTTTTAAAAAAGACAGTAGTGGTAAATGTATACCAACTAACGAATGTGGGACAGATCAATATAAAGATCAAAATGGTATCTGCAGATGCAATAAAGATGGTTCTATATCAGGCCCTGATGGATGTAAAAAAGAAAATAGATGTGGCAGCAATATGTTGCCTAACAATACTCCAGGTGAAGCTCAGTGTATTTGTCCTCCAGGATTACCTTACTGGGATAATGTAAAATGCATAGCAAGTTGTCCAAATGGATCTCCACCAGCTTCTGCTAGTCTGAATTTATCACCAAAATCTCCTATTCCATGTACAAATAGTAATCAGAGAAATTGTGAAGCCGGTGAAATACCAGCTAAAGACAACTGTTCATGTGCAAGCCCAGGTTATACATCCGGACTAGTACTTCCTTGCCAATGCCCAACGGGATACAGCGGTGCTTATTCATCCCAAGGGTGCGGTTCTTACAGTACAAATTATTGCTCTCCTGGAATATCGACTTCAACAGGCTGCACATGTGGACCCGGAGCATATTCTGACTCAGGTTTTTGTAAATGTTCATCTTCAAACCAAACCTATACAAAAGAATATGGTTGTGGTAGTTCTACAACAAATTGCCCATATCCTTATATTACAAATCCAAGTAATAATCCGCCATGTAAATGTCCTGATGATAAGCCTATTAGTTTTAGTGCTACTTGTGTAGCAAAATGTCCTGAAGGATTAACAGCTGGTTACCCACAAACATATGGTAGTGCTGCACCTGGTAGTAACTATTCACCAATGTTAGCTTGTTTATGCTCAGATAAAAGTTATCCTGATCAAGCTGGAAAATGTACTACAAGCTCAACAAATTATTGTTCTCCAGGTATATCTGTAGGTACTGCTGGGTGTACCTGCAATCCTTCTGGTGGAGGATATAGTTTCAGCGGATATTGTACTTGTCCAACAAATAGCGGTGCTTATACAAAAGAATATGGTTGCTCTTCAGTTACTACTACAAACTGCAGTGGTAACATGTTGCCAAATTCAAATGGAAAAGGAGAAGCACAATGTATTTGTCCTACAGGACTACCTTACTTCTCTAATAACAGTTGTGTAGCTGTCTGTCCAAATGGTCCTCCTCCTGCTGCTAGCTATGTTGGTCTGCCTCCTAAATCTCCTATTCCATGTGATAGCGGAGGGACAAATTCTTGCCCATCCAGTTATCCATTCAAGTGTTCAGATGGAACTTGCAGGGTTACACAAGCTGAATGTTCTAATATTTCCTGTCCTCCAGCTACACCAATCAGATGTTCTGACAACACTTGTGCAGTTACGCTTGCAACATGTCCTGCCTCAACTCAAGGAACAATAACTCTAACAAGTGCAGTTATAAGTAGTAGTAATCTTGCAGTTACCTTTAGCACTAGTTTTCCTAATGATGGTTCATGCGCATACCTCAAGGATATAAACGGTGTTACTCTTTACAGTTTATTTTGTGGAAGTACCTCGGGGACAACTGTAAATGCACCTATATCTACGTTCCCACACACAGTAATTGTTGGTGACCAAGTTAAAATCTGCAAATCAAACGATAGCACCATATGCAGCTCACTTGTTACCATAAGTAATACTGCTCCAACACCGACCCCTACTCCTACCTCCCAAGATCAAGTAACACTGAGCAGCGTATCAATCAGTGGAAATGGTGCAACAGTAACTTATAATAAGAACTTCTCTACATGTGCTCATTTACTTAACTCAAACAATGTAATACTGCACACTCAGAACCTTTTCTGTACTTCAGGAAATAATTCAACAACAGTATCTGTTTCAGAGCTCAATTCAAGTTTTCAGTCAGGGATTCAAGTAAAACTATGTCATGGAAATAACTACAATGTTTGTAGTCAGCTGGTTACAGTGACAGGAACTGTTGAATGTGTCCCCGGACAAAGTGCAACAGGTTGCACATGCGGTGGCGGTGCACAACCAACTGGACGAAATGGTTCTTGCAAATGTTCAAATGGTTCTATCTATCATAATTCAAATTACACAAACTCTTGTAGAAGAATGTGTTATATAGGAGAAGGATATAACTCGTCAAATCCATGTAGCTGTGGTCCATATGGAACGTTTGGTGGTTCAGGCGGCTCATGTAGTTGTACCAATGGAAGAACATATGATCCATTTAATGGATGCGAAAGACCATGCAATCCTGGAGAAGCTTCACAAGGATCCGATGCTTGTATATGTGCCGGAAGTGCTACATATGATTCACAAAACAAATGCACCTGCCCATCAGGACAAACCTACAGTACAGTTGGTTGTGGAGCATCTGAAACGATTACACTTAGCAGTGTCTCAATTAATGGAGCAAGTGCAACAATATCTTATAGTGTCGATCCTTACACATGCTTACTTGTCAAAGATGCAAGCAATAACATACTAAAGTCAACTAATCTGTGCGGAGTCGGCTCTTTTAACTCTGTTTTTCCTACATCTGATTTCACTCCTGCCCTTGTAAGTGGAACACAAGTTAAGTTATGCAATCAAAACAATTCAAATAGTTGCAGTAGCCTGGTGGCTGTAACAACAACAGAAACAATAACATTAAACAGTGTTTCAATAAGTGGAAGTACAGTTACTATAGATTTCAGTGCGACCTCACTAGGTGGAAGCAACTGTGCTGTGTTAAAAGATACAGCTGGTACAAATATGCATCCTTCTTTAGCACTCTGTTTTAATAACGGACCTATTTCATATGATAGAGCTACTTATTTTACTTCAAGCTTTCAGTCTGGAATTCAGGTTAAACTTTGTAACACTACTACAGGAACTTGCAGCCCGCTGGTTACAGTTACAGGAAATTAATTTCTTTTTACACAGGTGGCTCGCTCATAATTCGCTTCGCCACCTTTCCATAGTGCACTTAATATATGTTAAATTTAACAGTTTACGGTTTTGCCAAATAAATTGGACAAAACCTTCCTCGTCAGGTGGTTTATTTGTTCTTCTGCTTTATGCCTGAACATTTACACTAATTTAAATACCTAAACCATATATATAAACTACAAATTAAAAGAGACTCAATCATTACTATAAAACCTGCCCTGAAAAACTCTAAAAAAGTAATTTTATAACCTTGTTTGCTTGCCATATCTGCTATTACAATATTTGCACTTGCTCCAATAAGAGTTCCATTTCCCCCAAGACATGCTCCAAGAGAAAGCGCCCACCATAAAGGATTTAAATTACTGTAATGATCTCCAAGATGTTTTATAAGAGGAATCATAGTAGCAGTATAAGGAATGTTGTCAATTATTGCCGAAAGAAACCCTGACATCCATAAAACCCCAAGTACAGTAAATTCATAACTGCCTTTACTTAATTTAAAAATAAGATCAGCCAGATAATTGATTGTTCCTACCTTCTCAACAGCTCCCACGATAATAAATAATCCTATAAAAAAGAAAATTGTAGTCCACTCCACATCCTCCCATATATGTTTTTTATTTTCAAAAATTAAAAGAACAGAAGCCCCGGCAATAGCAATAGTTCCTGCTTCAAGCCCAAGCAGACGGTGAAAGAAAAAAGTAATTACTACAAGCATAATTACAATAAGTGATTTTTTGAGAAGAGATTTATTTGTAATTATTCCCTTAAGCGATATTTTATTTAGTTCTTTCCTTGCTGATTCAGGTATAGTGAGTTGATTTCTATAAATTAAATAAAGTGTCAAAATCGTAACCGGCAAAATAAGCAAAATAACAGGTGCTAGATGAAGAATAAACTCATTAAATCCAAGTCCAGCAGCAGAACCTATCATTATATTTGGGGGATCTCCTATTAAAGTTGCTGTTCCTCCAATATTTGAAGCTATTGCCTGACTTACAAGATATGGTATTGGATTTATTTTAAGGTCTCTTGATATTGCAACTGTTACAGAACCAAGAAGAATTACAGTGGTTACATTATCCAGAAATGCAGAAATAAAAGCAGTAAGCAGTGAAAAATAAATCATTAACAAAACACCGCTGCCGTTTACTCTCTTTGCTGTCCATATTGCAAGCCATCTTATTCCCCCGGTTTCTCTAAGGATATTTACAAGTATCATCATCCCGACAAGGAGAAAAATTACATTAAAATCTATATAATGAAACGCTTCTTCCTGAGTTATAGATTTAAAAATAATTAAAACACTTGCCCCAAGGAGTGCAATAACAACTCTGGGAAGCTTTTCAAGAGTAATCAAAACATAAACCAGGGCTAAGATTATATTTGGGAAAATAAAGGTAAAAGAAGACATACCGGCTTTATTTTACTTCCACCAGAAGTATTTGCTAAGAGGTATAACACCGCGTATTTCAAAATTCCCGTAAAATGTAACTCCAGGATCCCGCTGTCTCAGAGACTGCCTGAAAGCTGCTCCATATATATTGTTTACACCGATAGTTGCCAGATAGCTTTTTGTTCTTGGTGATTCATAGCTAAGATTTACATCACCAACAAAATAGCCTCTGATTTTATCCTTTTCTCCTAGGCTTGCAAACTTAGGTCCAATATATGTATTTATGTAGTTTAAACTAATCCCTGTAGGACTATGCCATGTCCACCCAAAACGAAATCTATTAGGAACCTGAAGTGGTGGTATTCTTCCATTTACTATTGCAGTAGCAAATGTTAAATCGTTTGAAAAAATCTTATATGGAGTTCTATCTCTTATATGCTGGTAAACATATGTAGCAAAAAATCCTATTTGTTTATATAAAAGCTGATTATAACTAACTTCAAATCCCCAGTTTCTTATTCTCTGTACCTGATGATCAGCTATGCTGTCAAAATCCCTTACTAGCATTCTTCTATAAAATGGTTTAAATTTCACAAAAGACTGAAGCCATTTAACTCCTGTAACTCTGTGTTCAAAGCTTGCTGCATGTTCCCAGCCCTCAGTTCCTCTTGTAAAAAATTCTGCCTGATCCCCAAATGGAAGTCCGGCAACATCCTGAGGAGCAAGCTCAGGAAGAAAAGTATTATAAAATGCTTTATGTTGCGAACCAAGTCTTATAACTGTATTTTCTCCAACACTGTAAGCAAATGCTGTCTGCGGGCTGAAAGAAACTCTGTCTGTAAATCTTTTATCAAAGGTTTCAGTAAAAGAACTCATTCCATCGATTACTGTTTGAGTGAAAGTATTATCCTTTGTTCTTTGGAAAATTTGATCGTATCTCAAACCAAGCACAAAATCTGTTTTTTTATTGAATCTCATCAGATCCTGAACATAGCCCGTAATAACGTCATATCTTGATCTTTCTTTAAGATATCCAATGGTATTAATAGGCGGTACAATGCCCATGCTTAAGAAATCAACTTTTACCTGAGCAGGATTATTTGAGTGTATCCATTCACTTCCCCAGGTAAACCTGTGTTTGTCAGTATTTTTAAGATGTCTTATCTGGTAACCATAATTCCTCGGGAAAACACCTGCAAATAACATTGAACTCCCAAGCCCTGGTGTACTCCCGTCAAGCCTTGTAGAACTTATCTCGCCAAAAAATCTGTTCAATATTGTGTTGCGGGTGTTAGGGTGCCAGTTTAAAGACACATCAAAATTGTTTAAATCAGGAGTAAAAAGGTGTCTGGCTTTGGGGAAATTCCTGTCAAAAACTCTCTGATTAACATCCGCTCTTGTATAAGAGCCAATAACATCAAGTGTCTTTGACGGGGTAAATGCAAAGTCAGATCTAAAAAATGATCTGTTTCCACGACCTATAATGTCACCAAATACATCTTTTATATAACCACCCCTGAACTCACCATTTAAATAGAAATTCAACGGTGTACCCAGGTAACCGTTTGCTTTTATTCCCCCCTCACTTAAAAGTGAGATTTGCTGCTGTCCAAATAAGCCATCGGCAGTTACATAAAGTTCAGGTGCTCTGAAAAATCTGTATCTTCCATTTGGAGAACCAATAACACTTGGCGAAAGGATCTTTCCTATAACTCGTTCAGAATCTGAAGCATAATTTAGTCCTAAATCAAATTCATTTGTAGAAGTTCTTGCATTAATGCCGGATAAGGTAGTCCCTCTCAGTCCTCTTATCTGCCCTGTGCTCAACTGAGCCTGTCCGATTCCTTGACCATCACCTTTTGGGATTCCTGGTTCAATTCTATTACTGTTGTAAATACTCCCAAGTGTAAGATGACTTGCTCCATCAATTGGATTTTCTCTTATAGCTTTATTAGCCTGAAAAAATGCCCAGTCTGTAAGCCCAAACCTTAACGGCTGAATACCAAAGTTACCACTTGCCACAGAAAGGTTTCTGCTCTGTCTGGCTCCTGACTCAAGAAGATTTGGGGTTATGGCAATAGTCTTTTCATCAAGCTCAAGTGCCATTCCATATTCATGTGCAACATCATAAATAATTGAGAGACTGTTTAATACAAGCGGGTCATTTGGATCAATTTCTCTTGCTGCCTGTATTTCACTAATTGCTTTTTTTGTATCGTTATTCTGGTAATATGCCTGCCCCAGATAGAGATGTGCTCTCGATAATTTTGGTTCAAGTAAAACAGCACTTAAAAATTCATCAATTGCTTCATTGTTTCTAAACTGACTTATTAAAGTCTTTGCTTTCCCAATATGTGCTTCTGCCAAATCAGAATCTATGTTTAATGCCTTGTCAAAACTTCTCTGTGCATCTTTAACTCTTCCAAATGCATACTGGGTTTCACCAAGACTAATCCAGGATTCAGGGGAGTCAGGATCAAGTTCCACAGACTTTTTTGCAGCTTTTTCAGCTTTTACGAGATCTCCCTGGGTAGAAAGCAGTTTGCTTTTTTCAGCATACGGAAGGTACCAGTCTGGTTTTAGTTTTATAGCTTCATCAATTACACTCAGAGCTTCTTTCTGTCTGTGCAGAACAAATAAAGTTCTGCTTTTCATAACTTTATTCAAGGCTGAATCAGGACTAATTTTTTCAGCCTCTTCAAAAAGTTTAAGTGCTTCTTCATAGTTCCCACTGACCAGTTTTTTAATCCCCAGATATGTTTTTGGCTCAGTTTTATCTGGGTTCTCTTTATAAGCTTTAATAAGACTGTCCAGATCAGAATCAATAATTTCTTTTTCTATACCAAGATTTTTGGGGAAATAAAAAATCCACTGCACTGCATTTTCCGTTTCTTCTACTGTAAGGGATCTTTTTACAGGTGCAGAATCCGGGGTGGCTTCCCCCTGTTCATTTTGTGTTATAAGCACAGTGCCATGATTATTTGAAAGTTCAGCCGAACCATCCAGAAGGGTAAGCAATGTTTTATTTTCATCTGCATAAATACTAAATTCTGTCCCTCTGATAGCTGCTGAGCCTGATTTTGTATCAACTTCAAGCTTCCCGGGCCTATTTTTTGTTCTTATCCACATTTCACCACTATCCTGTTTTAAGAGTGTTTTATCACCACCTGTAGAAACAGGTTTCGTTAGTGGAATAACACTTTTAATAGTGATTTGTGAGTTAGAATTTAGTTTTATCAGGCTCTCATCCCTAAGAAGTATTGCAGCGCGGGAATTAGATCCTGTGGTAACTACATCCCCTTCTTTAAGTTCCTGAAACGGCTTTGCAGAAATAGAACCGCTGCCTGATCTTATAGTTACTGCACCTGACATACTTATTATTCTGCCTGCGGGTTTTTCCACATCAACAGCAAAAGCATCAGATACAAAAAAAAGAAAAACAGAAAAAATTAACAAAAGAGAAAAATGCTTGTTAGATGGCATAAATAAATCATTTTTCCAAGACGATGAGTATTATGTTAGCACTCGTATATGTAAACAAAACTTTACTATATTTATTTATTAGCTTTTATTTGCTTTCTTTACAGGCTTTGATTTGTTACTACCCCTGTCAAATTTATAGGTTTTTGCCAAAAGGAGTTTATTTTTAGTAGCCTTTTTAAGCTGGGAATCAAGCTGAAATGCTTTTTGAATTAAAGTATCTGCCTCTTCTTTTTCCCCTGTTAAACTCAATACCCTTGCTTTCATAAGATAACTGGTAGATGAATAAGGATATATCCCATTTACCTGATCAAAAAGTACCAATGCTTCATCAAGATATCCTGTAAGAAGCTGTGAAACACCTAAAAGAGTAAGAATCGTAGGATTTTCAGGATATCGCTGTAGTATATTTGAAAATTTTTCAGATGCTTCCTGAAGTTTTCCATTATTTAAATCTTTTGTTATCAGGATAGAAACAAATTTTGGATTCTTTGTGAAATGTTTTGTAACATCATCTACAATTTTACTAATTTCAACCCTGTCCTTTTCAGGTAAATGATCTTTTAAAAGATAGAGCCCTACTACTGCATCAATATGCTGTGGTAGCCAGATCCCTGCCCCAATTCCAGTGATACCTGCATTAACTTTTTCCATTACCACGGGATGCAGAGCATCTTTTGCCTGAATATAATTACCTTTTAAAATATCAGTCCATGCTTTATAAACAACAGGAACCTGGTTTGATTTGAAATCACTTATTGCTCTTTCAAAAAGCAGTCCTGCTTTTTCTACCTCGCCAGTATCAATAAGAAAAAGACCATATGGAATTGCTGTGCTAAATACATCTGGATTCTCTTTATATCTGGTTTCAAGATCCTTTCCGTATAAATCCAGTTTTTCACCCTTCAGTTCAACAATTTCCTGTAATAAAACAAAATCTTTTGGTCTTAGTGATTCAAGCCATTTTATTTGCAGATTATCCTGGGTTTTAGTTTTGCTAAGCTTTTTAATTACACCATCTTTTTTTTGTTTTTCAGGAGCATCATTCCATTCTGTTTCATCATTCTCATCAAGAGGCACAAGTTCTAAATCATCGATATCTACATTACTTAATGCAGAACTGTATAATTGCTTATTAGTATCATATTTTGCTTTGGTAGGTGCAACACCACCACAGGTTGCATATGAATCCGAGGTATTAAAAAGAAATAAGGACAATATCAAAATAAAGATTAATTGCATAACATTACTCCTGGCAAGAAACACAGATACCATGGTAACAGGGGGTTACCTTCTCATCAAGGGGTAAAAGCTCCTAAATAAAAAAATGAGAGAAATAATACTTGCTTCAGCTTCACCCAGAAGAAAAGATATCCTTAAAAAGGCAGGAATAAAATTTAAATCTCTAAAAAGCAATTTAAATGAGAATTTACTAATTAAATCCTTAACAAATATAGTAACCTTTCAGTCCCTTGTAAAAATACTTAGTGCAGCAAAAGGGATTTCCATAACACAAAAGGCAGGACAGAGAAAGATAATCTCTGCATTTGACACAATTGTTGTCTGTAAGAATAAAATTATAACCAAACCAAAAAATAAAAAAGATGCTCTTAAAAAACTGCTCTTCATAAGCAACAAAGAACATAAAGTTCTGACAGGAATATTTATTTTCGATTTGAAATCAAAAACTGTTATTTCAGATTATGAAGTAACATCCATAAAAATGAAAAAGATAACAATAAACGATGCAATAAAATATATAAAAACCAAAGAGCCTTTTGGAAAAGCAGGTTGCTATGCTATACAGGGGAAAGGGGGTCGGTTTATAAAAAGCATCAATGGGGATTATAATAATGTTGTGGGATTACCGTTAAAAAAATACCTTTCCCTGTTAAAAAGGCTAAATTAGGCATTTTTAACCTTATCTTAGGGTTACCCCTATAATATTTGGTAGAAGTTTTATCTCATCAAAACCATTTTATGGGAATATAAATAGCATCAAAATGAATAATTTTAAAATGGTAAAAATGTCATTCTTATCAGCAATTCTGGCCTGTTTGGTCATTTTATACCAGGCATCAGTACTAGATTTATTTGCTTTTAACTGTCAACAAGACAAAACGAAAGAAGATATACCAGCTGGTTCTTCCTGTTGTGGGGATCCCGTTCAAGGTAAATCAGGGTATTATAAATTTAAACTTCAGTCATCCGCATGCACTACTGGGCAAATTTCATTCAGGCAAAAAATCAAGATAAGTGATAACCAATCAGTAGATGTATGTCCTTCCTGCGGCAGAGAAATCAGAATAGAATAAAGAATTTTTACAACAACTTAACCTTTAAAAGCTTCATTAATAGTGGTTTTAATAGATTTCATACAGGCAAGTAGTAAAAAAATACTACAAACAATCTATTTTAACCTTACAAAGGATGGGAATAACCCTATTACTGGTTTTTTAGTAAGCATTACTATGAAAACAAATCCTTATTTATCAATTTACAGGACTGTAAAAGCTAATAAAATAGAGCTTTTCAGGCCAACAATTGCACTTATCTTGGGAGTTCTTCTTTCTGTTATCGGACATACAGAAGCCTTTGCTTCAAACTATTATGATATTCCAGATGCTGGAAGACCAAGAGGAGCATTTAGCTTATGTTGCTGCAAGAAAGAAATTGAAAACAACCAAAATGTTTTCTATAGCTGCAACTATGTAGATGAATATGACTGTCCTGAAAATACAAAATCTTATACCGTATCATTTGGAAACTGTCCCAGTAATCTAATGTTTTCAAAATCACAACAGAATTAAAACATTATTCTTTTTTTTCCTTAGACTGGGGTTTTTCCCTGCCATTTGTTTTCTTTCTGAATATCGTTGTTCTTTTGTGTTCACCAGATCTTACTACATTCAGTACATCTCCAACCCTGATTATGCTTGCCATAATCTTTCTAAGATCATAAAGATCAGAAACTTCCACCACAATTTTCAGAACTGCAGTATTATTTGATGTTCTGGTTACAACCCGCAGATCTCTTACATTAATTTTGTCATCAGCAACTTTATTAAGTATATCCCTTGAAACTCCAACCCTGTCAATGCACTCAACTTCAAGAGCAGCAGTATACATTGTTTTTTCTTTGTTACCTTGCCAGTTAATTGGCATTATTCTGTCCTGTTCTACACCATCAAGATTTATACAATCATACCTGTGTACTGTAATTCCTCTGCCTTTTGACACAACTCCAACTATTTCTTCTCCTGGTAATGGTGAACAACATTTTGCCAGGTGATGAAGCATCCCTTCAAGTTCAGCAACTTCACCCTCTGTAGTAACAGGGAGTGTTTGTATCGTTTCCTCTTCTTCTTTCTTTTCTTCAAGAAAATCTTTTAATTTTCCTTTTAACTGAGAAATGGTTACATCCCCACAGCCAAGCGAAGCAAGCAAATCTTCTTTAGAGGCCCTATTAAGTTTTCCAACTGCATCAATAAAGTTATCCGATGCAAGAAGCTCCTCAGCCCTGTCTTCACCAAGTGCAGCAATAATAAGATCCCTGCCCTGCTGAATATGAACATCACGATGTTGTTTTTTAAACCATTGTCTGATTTTATTTTTTGTAGAACTGGTTACCACATAGTTCAGCCAGTCAAGGCTTGGATGAGCATTCTTTCCTGTAACAACCTCAACAATATCGCCATTCTTAAGAGTAGTGCTCAGAGGAACCATTCTGCCATTTACTTTTGCACCTGTGCATCTATTTCCTACATCAGTATGAATCCTGTATGCAAAATCAACAGGCGTTGAGTTTCTGGGCAAATCAATTACATCCCCTTTAGGGGTAAGTATAAAAACCTCGTCTGAAAGAAAATCAAGTTTTACTGCATCAAGATATTCTTCAGGATCCTTCAGATCGGTCTGCCATTCAATCAGCTGTCTTATCCATGAAAGTTTTTCATCATACATATCATCTGCTTTTGTAGATTTACCGGCTTCTTTATATTTCCAGTGTGCGGCAATACCGTACTCAGCAATCTGATGCATTTCCTGTGTGCGAATCTGGATTTCCACCGGTCTGCCATGTGGACCTACAACTGCAGTATGAAGAGACTGATACATGTTTGGTTTTGGAATTGCAATATAGTCTTTAAATTTCCCGGGAATAGGTCTTAAAAGATCATGAATAACTCCCATAACTTCATAGCACTGTCTTTCTCTTTCAACCATAATTCTTATACCGAGAAGATCATAAAGCTCTTTTGAGCCAAGTCTCTGCATTTTTCTGTAAATGCTGTACAGGTGTTTCGGTCTCCCATAAATCTCTGCTTTTATGCCTGACTTTTTAAGTTCTGTTTCAATCTTTAAAATAATTTCTTTTATTTTTTTTTCACTATATTCTCTGTCGCCAATAACAAGTCTTTCTACTTCTTTATATTTCTCTGGTTCAAGATAGAAAAACGAAAGATCCTCAAGCTCATTTTTAGCTTTATTTAAACCAAACCTGTTTGCAAGCGGGGCAAAAATGTCCAGCGTCTCCTGCCCAATTCGTTTTTGTTTGTCAGGAGGAAGATGGTTTAATGTCCTCATGTTATGCAGCCTGTCAGCAATTTTTACCAGGACCACTCTTAAATCAGTTGCAATTGCAATAAGCATTTTACGAAAGTTTTCAGCCTGATGTTCATGAGTTGAAATAAAATTAAGTTTTCCTAATTTTGTTACCCCTTCAACAAGTCTTCCGATTTCTGAACCAAATTCTTTCTCCAGTGTTAAAACATCAATATCAGTATCTTCCAGTGTGTCATGTAATAATCCTGCACAAATTGTTTCAGTATCACAGTTCAGTTCAATTAAAATCTCAGCTACTGAGATAGGATGAGTAATATAAGGTTCATCACTGACTCTCTTCTGCCCGATATGAAGTTTGCACGCAAAGTCAAGTGCTTTCTTGACCTTATCAATATCCCCATCAGGCCTTTCAAGCCTGGAGAACTTTTCCAAAAACTGTTCTACTAAGGTTTTTTCAGTTATATCTTCCAATGTTCAGACAGCTATCTTTCATGTTAAATTTCAAGGATTCATCATTGAACCTGTTATTTCCTACCGCCTTCCTCGCTCATTCTTCGCTTGTCAGGCTTTGCAAAGTATTCACGGCCGACCACTTGTAACATTCTACAGATTTTGACGAATAAATCGTCAAAATCTTTCCGCATAAATAGTCTGTTTGGAAATGTTGCATAAGCTAGGCAGTAGGTTAAACCTCTCTCATTTTGAATTATAGACAAACATAAAACATTTTAGTCATCTATTCCTAAAAATCAGGCATTTTAACTGAATTTGTAAGATGCTTCCGTTTTAATCGCAGATAATAGAAGCCAAAAAATCTGTTATAAGCTGCTTTTATGCAACCAGCTTAACCTTTGAACTTTCATTCTCTTTTGTTACCTGAATATGCACAGGAAAGGATTCTTTAAGTTCATCAATGTGGGTAACTACAAGAATAAGTTCAAATTCGTTCTGAATAGATCTTATTGCCTCAATAAGTCTCTCTTTGCCTGGAGCATCCTGAGAACCAAAACCTTCATCAATAATAAGTGTCTGTAGTCTAGCACTTGATCTGTTTGCAAGAAGCCTGGATAGCGCAAGTCTCAGGGAAAAATTAACCTTGAACGCTTCTCCACCGCTATATAGTTCATAGTTTCTCGATCCTGCATTGTCTGCAATAATTACATCCAGGGTTTCAATAATACCTGTTGAGGTTTTCTTTTCTTTCTGAGTTTTGAGTGCAACATGCATCTGGTTATCAGTAAGTCTGCTTAATATCCTGTTTGCCTCATTTTCAATTTCAGGAACCGTTGTCTCAATCAGAGCAACCTGAATGCCGTTTTTACTGAAGGCTTTTTCAAGAATACCAAAATATTTTTTCTCATTGATTTGATCTTTAATCTTCTCTTCTTTCTGAAGGATTAAATGCTTTGATCTTTCAATCTCTAAAAGCAATTGTTCTGAGATCACAAGCTGTTTTTTTACTTCATTCAGGGTATTGGTATTTTGAATCTCTTTCTGCCTGATGACAGACACTTCACTCTCAATTTGAGGCATGTCATTAATATCTTTCTTTATATCCTGAATCATCTTTTTAAGTGATAAAACCTCTTCATCAGCTTGTTTTATTTTCTCGGATAGTTTTTGCTCTTCTCTTAAAAGGGCATCATATTCTAACTCAGCCTGCTTTAAAGAATTAAATGTAATTATTATATTTTCTATATTTTTAAAGGATTTTCTCAGATTTTCATGAAGCATTGAATCATATTTAATATTTTTTATTTCAGCTTCTATGGCTGAGAGTCTGTCACTTATTTCCTTTACGATAGCACCGTTTGAAACAAGACTTTCAATTTCATTTACTTCGTGGGTATAAGAATTTATCTCTTTTTCAATAACCTGCAAATCCGTTTTTGCCCTCTGGAAATCATTCCTTACCACTTCAATTTTTGATTCCAGAAATGACACAGCTTTTTGTCCTGAGGTTTTTGAAATCAAACTTACATCTGAAAGAAAACCTCCGTCAGATCTTATATTCTCCAGTTTTGGAAGAAGAGTGGCTACTACTTTTCCAAATGAATCAATTTTTGTTTTAAGATCTGAATATTCTTTCCTCTTTGCTTCAATTTTATCTTCATTTACCGAAATGTCATTGTAAATTTTTTTCTTTTCTTCCTGGAGTAAATTTATTTCATCTTTATAAGATGCAATTACAGACTCTTTGTCTTTTATCTGGCTTTTACAAAGCGGGCATTCCGTGTCTTCCGGGTTTTTATCCAAGGTCCTGATTTTTCCAGAGATTTCATCAACTCTCAACCCCATTTTCTTTAAATCAGAATTTAAAAATTCATTTTTATGCTTAAGCTCAAGAGCTTCTTTTTCAATCATTTGAATTCTTTCATGCAAATCATTAAATGTTTTAGTTTCTTTACCTGCTTCAGGCAAAAATTTCTCAAACTCGTTTTCTTTGCTCAGTAAATTTTTTAGTTCTGTCTTTCTGTTATTTCTATCACCTATTTTTGATTTGTATCCGGCAACCTTTTTTTCAGCATCTGCAATCCTGTCTTTTAATTCATGCTCAAGTTTATTTTTTTCAAATGTAAGCCTTTCATGCCTCAGTCTCTTCTGATCAGCTACTTCAAGCTCATCTTTAATCCTGAGATATTCTTTGTGTTCATTCTGAATTTTCAGTTTGTTTTCAATTAAACTCCTGCTCTTTTTTATCTTTTCACCAGTAAGCACAAACTGATCCTGTAAAGTCTTTGTTATTGACTCATGGCTTGAAACAGTCCTTTCAAGGGAGTTTACATGCTTTTCTTTCTCCTTCATTTTATTAAGCTCTGCTTCTTTTACTTTAAGGGACTCGGTTATTTCTTTTAATTTTTTCTCCTGCTCTTCCAGTTCAAATTTGTATTTCAGGCAGTCTGCTTTAATTTCATCTTCATTCTGAATTTTGATTTTTAATTCTGAAATAAAGTTTTCTTCATATCCTATAGTTTTTTCAATTTCATTTATTTTCAACCTGCTTGCATCACAAAGTTTGTCATAAACACCAAGTCCAAGAATATCTGCCAGCACCTGTTTTCTCTCGCTTGGTTTTTTCAGCGTAAACTCATCTGCTTTTCCCTGCCTCAGATAGACACTGTTTACAAAGGTCCCGTAATCCATTCTTATGGTTTTTATTATCAGATCTTGAGTCTGACGAACAGAGCTGAGCGTGAGAGAAGTCCATTGTTGATCTTTAGGATTAAATATCTGAAACTCAAGTGATGATTTTCCCTGGGCATTTTTAAATGATTTGGAACGTGATCTATAAACCCTGTAAAGCTCACCATCACTAAAAAACTCAAGTTCACATGACATTTCATCTTTTCCAAGTTTTATCAAGTCATCAGTTCTGGATCTTCCTTCTTCCCACAAAGCCCAGGTAACAGCATCAAGAAGGCTGGACTTCCCTGCACCATTTGGTCCGCTTAAACATGCAAGATGAATTCCTGAAAAATCTATTTCAGCATTTGCATATGACATGAAATTTTTTAAAGTAAGTTTTTTGAAGATCATTAGTCCCTATATTATAAGGCTCAGAATCTTTAGTATGTACCTATATATTGAGCCCATGCACCCAGGTACCCATGAGCCCATGAAAATAAATAAATTTATGGGTTTATGGGCTCATAGGCACATGGACTCAACATATTTATTAAACAAATTTAATTCCGTATTTTATTGACATTAATAAAGAAACAACAATAGACTTTTTCTAATATTTTGACTTGTTTTGTTAGTAAAATAGAATATTTATATGCAGCCTGTAGACAAATCTTTACCCACTAATCAAGGACAAGCCAGAACAACCTCTGGTCCAAAAAGTTTCGTAGATATTGCAAGAGAAATTTTAGAAAGACACGGATTTCATTCCACAGACAGAATAACTATAAGATTTAGAGATTGTGATATTGATGGATCAGGAAATCAAACTCAGCATTTAGCAATAAGCAATTTAAAATCCCAGCCTGTTTCCAATGTCAGAAGAGGAGCTTTAACAAGAGCAATAAGTGAAATAAGTACACAGACAGGACTTCCTATTCCATATAAAATTACAGATGCTCCGAACAGTTCTTTTAACATAGAACTTAGTTACTCAACAGCAAGAAACTGAGTTTAAATAAATGAAATACTTTTTATAAAAATTGTTCTGTAACTATAAACTGTAAATTCTAAGTACGAGCTTCCAGATGTTATAATCCTTTAGGTTATTTGGTTATTGAAATACAGCTTTAAATCAAAGAAAAATCGGAGGTAATAAATGGATCCAGTATTAATTGCACAAGCAGCAGGAGAACATGGAGATTCACTGGCAAAAATGGGTCTTGCTATTGGTGCAGGTTTAGCAGTTACAGGTGTTGGCGGCCCGGCAATCGGGGTAGGACTTGCAGCAAGTAAATCACTTGAAGGTATGGCAAGACAGCCTGAAGCAACGGGAAGGCTTCTCGCAAATACGCTTATATTTGCAGCACTTAGTGAAGCACTTGGGCTTTTTGCATTTCTTATAGCAATTCTTTTATTCTTACAACTACAGTAATCTAAAACAGTGGCTTTAAGTCGCTGTTTTTCAGGAGAAAGATGTTACTTGAGATAAATTTTACTCTGGTTTTATTTGCCATTAGTTTTCTGGTTTTTATTTATCTTTTAAATCTTACTCTCTACAAGCCTGTCGGAGAAATCGTTGAAAAAAGAAAGAAACTGATTGAAGATGCATATAAAGATGCAAAAGAATCAACAGACGAAGCACAAAAAAAACTTGAGGAATATAAAAATCAGATGAAATCAGCCAGAACTGATGCACAGGGTATTATCCAGCAAATTATAAATGCTGCAAACAAAACAAGAAGTGAAAAAATATCTGCGCTTGAAGCTGAATTGACCAAGGAAAAAGAAAATGCCATAAAACAAATCTATACAGAGAAAGAAAAGTCACTAAAAGAAATTGAAACAAAGGTAAAAACACTTACAGAACTAATCACAAATAAAATTCTGGGGATTGAGGAGAAAACACTTGTTAAGTCTCATTAAAAACTTAAAAAACAGTCTTTTGTTTTTATCTGGTGTTATTCCCCTTATATTCACTCCTACTAGCGTATTTTCATCAGAAGGACATGAAGCTGCACATGAACATACTCTAGGATGGTGGCAGATCCTTGTTCAGTCAGATCTTCTGAATGTAATAATCCTTGCAATTGCAATGATTTATCTTGGGAATAAATTCATGCCAAAAATACTTGATCAAAGAAAATCACAAATCAGTAAAGAGCTTGAAGATGCAAAAAATACAAGGTTAAAAGCAGAAGGAGAGCTTGAACAGGTAAGACACAAAACAAAAAATATCCTTAAAGAAATTGAACAAATAAAAGAAGAGGCAAAGGTTTCAGCAACCACCATAAAAAAACAAATGGAAGAAGAAACAGAAAAAGAAATAGAAAGACTAAAGGAAAAAGTAAAGAAAGAGATTGCTTCCAGTAAGGATGAAGCAGTTGAAAGTATCAGGAAATCTGCAAGTACTACTGCTATTAAACTTGCAGAGGAAGCACTGACACAGATTTCAAAAAACAAAGAGGTCCAGGAAAAACTATTAAGCGATTTTCTCTCAGAGGTTAAAACACCAAATTCAAATTAGATAATATATGAAACAATTCCAACAATTAGCAAAAAGATATGCAACAGCACTAATGGAAACCTGTGGAAATGATATCCCGCTGCAGGAAGCTCTGTTTAATGAATTAACTGCTCTTTCTGATTCATTTGAAAAAGTCAAAGGAGCAAAAAAAGTATTTGAAAATCCTGGAATAACTATTGATGAAAAAAAACTTATTTTAAAGAAGATTGTAGGAGATAAAATAAACAAAAAACTTTTCAATTTTTTAAGCCTGTTAATAGACAAAAAAAGGGTTAATCTGATTTCTGATATACAAAATGAATTTAATAAACTTGTAAATAAAAGTAAGGGTCTTGTAGTTGCAGAAGTATCTACAGCTACACAAATTAGTCCAAATGAGCTTGAAGAAATAAAACAAAAACTTGAAACACTTGTAGGGAAAAACGAAAAAGTATCTATAGAATCAAAAACTGACCCTAATCTCCTGGGCGGGGTTGTTGTTAAAATGAATGACCTTGTTTATGATGGAAGTATTAAAGGAAGACTGGAAGATATGAAACGGAGGTTACTTACCTAATGACTATAAAGGCAGATGAAATTGTAAGCATATTAAAGGAACAGATAAATCAGTATGAGGAAAAACTTACTGTAAGTAATGAAGGAACTGTTATTTCAATTGGTGATGGAATTAGCAGAATACATGGTCTTGAACGTGCCATGTCAAGCGAACTTGTTGAATTTGATGATAAAGAAAGAACACTTGGAATGGTATTAAATCTCGAAGAAGAAAGTGTTGGCGTAGTACTCTTCGGAGAAGCAAAAGGTGTTCAGGAAGGTTCTAAGGTAAAAACCACAGGAAGAATTGCATCAGTACCTGTCGGAGACGCTCTTATCGGGCGCGTTGTAAATCCTATAGGAAAACCACTTGACGGAAAAGGTGAAATTAAATCAAACAAATTCAGACCTGTTGAAAAAGTAGCTCCTGGAATTGTAAAAAGAAGATCTGTATGTGAACCACTCCAAACAGGAATTGCTGCAATTGATTCAATGATTCCTATCGGGCGCGGACAAAGAGAACTGATTATCGGTGACAGACAAACAGGAAAAACAGCTATTGCACTTGACACCATAATTAATCAGAAGAATGAAAAAAACAGACCCATATGCATATATGTAGCAATTGGTCAGAGACAGGGGCAGGTTGCACAAATAAGAAAAACGCTTGAAGACTATGGTGCAATGGAATATACCATCATTGTTAATGCTGCATCAACAGATCCTCCAGCACTACAGTTCATAGCACCATTTGCAGGAGCTGCAATCGGTGAAGAGTTTATGGAATCAGGGAAGCATGTATTAATCGTATATGATGATCTAACCAAACATTCCTGGGCATACAGAGCTATGAGTCTTCTTTTAAGAAGACCACCTGGACGTGAAGCATATCCTGGAGATGTATTTTATCTTCATAGCAGACTGCTGGAAAGAGCAGCAAAATTAAGTGACAAAATGGGGAGTGGCTCAATGACAGCTCTCCCAATTATTGAAACTCAGGCTGGTGACGTTTCTGCATATATTCCAACAAACGTTATTTCTATTACCGACGGACAAATATTTCTTGAAACAGATTTATTCAATGCCGGTACAAGACCTGCAATTAACGCTGGTATTTCTGTCAGCCGTGTTGGTGGTGCAGCTCAGACAAAAGCTATGAAAATGGTGGCAGGGAAACTCAGGCTGGATTTGGCACAGTTCAGGGAGCTTGAAGCATTTGCACAATTTGCATCTGATTTAGATCCTGCTACACAGCAACAAATAAAGCGAGGTCAAAGACTAATTGAAGTGTTAAAACAATCTCAGTTTAGCCCACTATCTGTTGCAAAACAGGTATCAGTAATATTTGCAGCAAATGAGGGTGCTCTTGATAATGTTAATTTAAAAGATGTTCAAAGATTTAAAACTGATTGGTTTAAATACTTCAGTGCAAACTGTAAAAAACTTGAAGATAAATTAAACTCAGGTATTGCTCTGGATGATTCAGAAAAAAAAGAATTAAGAGCTGCACTTGAAAAATTCAGGGATAGTTTGTTTGGATCATCATAATGGGCTCATTTGTTTCATTCTCTGAAAACTTTTTAGAAACTATCTGGACATGGGTTCTCCCTAGTATTTTCAGGTTGTTTTTAATAGTAGCAATTGCATTATTTATTAAGTTTTTTGTTGATGTTACTCTAGATAATTTTGTCTCAAAATTTAAAAATCTAAAAAGAGCTCAGACACTAAGACAAATTTTAAGTTCCACAAGCAAAGTAATTATAGCCACAATTGCTCTTATGATGATTTTACATGAACTAAGTCTTGATATAAGACCAATTATTGCAAGTGCCGGCATTTTAGGTGTAGCTTTTGGTTTAGGCGCACAGCAGTTAATGAAGGATATAATAAATGGATTTTTTATTCTTTTGGAAGATCAATTTTGTATTGGTGACACTATAAAAATAGATGATGTTACCGGTACTGTTGAAAAAATGAATTTAAGAACTACAACTATAATAGATACTTTGGGAAACACTCACATAATTCCTAATAGTCAGATAAATCAGGTATCAGTTTTAAAACATCATTAAGTTATCTGTGCAAAAAGTATCTTGCGCTCCACATTGTTCCCTTCAGCCCCTCTGACCATCCTTCGAAGGGTTCCCATCGGGGCATTCAGGGAATCAATGCTATGCCGTGCTTTTTGCACAAAGACTTCTTTAATAATGATAAAATATAAACCATGTCAGATAAAAAAGAAGTCAGGGTTCGCATAGCACCTAGCCCAACTGGAAGCCTGCATCTTGGTACTGTAAGGACATCCTTATATAATTACCTTTTTAGTAAAAAACATAAAGGAAAATTTATTTTAAGAATTGAAGATACAGACCAGCAAAGAAACAAAGACGAATACACAAAAGAAATTTTAGACGGGTTTAAATGGCTACAAATAAACTTTGATGAAGGCCCTTATTACCAGAGTGAAAGGCTTGATTTATACAGAAAGTCTGCTCAAAAGCTTTTAGACGAAGGGAAAGCATATAATTGTTTTGCTACTACAGAAGAACTGGACGCACTTAGAAAATCACAGAGAGCAGCCAGGATGCCTGAAAAATACGACAACAGACACAGGAACCTGACTGAAGATCAAAAGAAAAAGTTTCTAGATGAAGGCAGAAAATCAGTAATCAGGTTTAAACTTCCTGATAACACAGAAATAAAATGGAACGACGAAATAAGAGGATATGTTTCAGTAAACACAAATGATTTAGGCGGAGATCCTGTGATAATGCGGGGCGATGGAATACCACTTTATAATTTTGCTGTAGTTATTGACGACGGAGATATGAGAATCAGCCATGTTATCCGTGGTGATGATCATCTGCATAATACAGCAAAACAAATACCAATATTTCAGGCTCTGGGGTTTGAAGTTCCGTCATTTGGTCATGCACCTTTGATTTTTACCCATGACAGGGAAAAACTCAGTAAAAGAAAACACGGTGATATAGCAAACATAGATAAATATCAGAGAGAAGGATATCTTCCTGAAGCACTTGCAAATTATCTTGTACATATGAGCTGGACAAGACCAGATCATCCGGAAGACGAAATATTCAGACTGAATGATGTAACTAATGAATTCAGCCTGGACAGAATAAGTAAAAGTCCTGCTGTTTATGATCTGCCTAAATTACACTGGTTTAATAATCACTACATAAAAGAAAAAACAACACAGGAGATATTTGATCTTTCAAAAAGATTTCTTGAAAAAGAGCTAGATCTTTCAATCTATCCAAAAGAACAAATCTTTCAGATGATTGATTTAGTAAAATCAGGGCTGAATAAACTTGATGAATTGCCTGGGCTAATAAGATTTTTCTTTGATGATAAATTTGATTTAGGATCAAGCGAAAATCAGAAGATTCTCTCTGGTGAAAATGCAAGGAAAATCTTTGATAAGGTTATCCAGGTTTTAAACTCACTTAATTTCAGTGATCCTCATGCATGTAAATTAGTCGTGGACGAAATCGGGAAAGGGCTAAGTGTAAAAGGGAAAGATCTTTATTGGCCTCTTAGAGTAGCTCTTTCTGGTTCAAACAAAGGTCCTGATTTAGGGCTTATAATTTCACTTCTTGGAAAAGAAAAAGTAAAATCCAGAATTGAAAAGGCTTTGAGGGTTTTGGTGTAATTATCCGCTAAGGCTTTTTCTTGTTATCTTTTAGATCGTCCCTTCCCCATCTTGTGAGCGCATAATAACCAGTAACAAAAATAAGTGATAAAGCAAACCCCATCATAATAAATAAATATTCTGGATGTTCTAGTTGCATTAGTTTATTTTCCTCCGTTCACTTAAGATGCTACGCCCATGATCAACAAATGTCAAGCCGGCAAGAAATAATAGAGCACTTATAACAAGATTGATAAAAAATAAAATTGGGCCATATTCTCGGAAAATATAAAAATATTCAAGAAAAACTTTTCCGAGTGGCGTCATCAACGCAAACCCAGCTATGCTAAGTGTATATGCTCTGTATCTTTGCTCTTCAGTGATCATCCTTCAAAGACTAGCAAATAAAGTACTAAAAAGACGTAACCAAAGGTTTCAAGAATTAATTTTTACTGTGACTAAGATAAAATTTTTCTAATCCTTCAAAATATAACTATTATCCGGGTTAGTTCTGTAAGTAACTTAATATAGCTATAATTAAACTGTTGTTAGATTCAAGCATAAAATGAAACAAAAATTACTTTTAAGCTTAGTTATTTTATTTATAGCAACTGCTACAATAAATATTTTCAATTATAATTTTGTCAGTAAGGTTTTTGCTGCATCTTCATGTAACAGCCCTTGTTCTTTTGCTGCTGGCGGGAATTGTTCATCTTGTTATGCACCTAAGACCTGTTCAACAGGATATTTTGGAGGTAGTGTCTTTGGAAGTTGTTGTTGCCCGGCTCCAACCTCTACACCTAGGCCATCACCCCAGCCTGATGGTTGTACAAATACTGCTTGTAATTGGGATCCATTAACCAGCAGCCAGCATGCATGTAATCCAGGAGAATATTGCAGAGCAAATTCTACATATCCAGGGACTTGCTATTGTTCAGCATGTTCAGATATTTCATGTGGTTCTGATACAACCAATTGTCACAATATAAGCATTACTACTACTTGCAACACATCTGTTATACCTTGTTTTTGCAATACACCCACACCAACCCCTTGTACAACTTGCTCAGGTGGAGCAGCTAATGGGGGAAAAAGATGTTGTGGAACTACTGCTATTGAAACGTGTACCGTAGATGCTTTTGGCTGTACCTGGATAGGAGCAGAATGCCCACCAGGACAAACATGTGCTGGCACAGTACCTAATGCTGCTTGTACTTCTACTCCAACACCGACGCCGACTCCAACTTCCACTCCAGCCTCAACCCCAAATCCATGTAACAACCCCAGCTATCCATATTTATGTGGTAGTACATGGTGCTGTGCAAATAGCGGCGATTGCTGCTCACCACCTACAAATGCTTGTAAGCCTAACTGTCCAACGCCGATACCACCACCGCCTACTCCAACTCCTCCACCTAGTTTATGCCCAGATGGAACAGTTGACTGTGGTAGTTGCAGCGTGTCTGGTTCTAGATGTCTTTGCTCAGATGGGACAGGTAGCAGTACTTGCAACTCCAATCTTAGATGTTGCAGGAATCCTTAAATAAAAAATCTTGAGATTACATAAACCTACCAAAACTACATCTTGGGACTTTCCATCCAAAAAAATAAAAAACAATGCTTATCGCTACTGCAGCAAGGACTGGAATTAAAAGTTTAAGTCTTTCATTTTTATTGGGTAATTTTTTAAATAAAAAAATCCCGATAAGACAAACCAGGGTAAAAGACATAATATAAAAAAATATAATTATTTTTTCCATGATTTATATAACTCTGTTAAAAAAGCAACTTCTTTTTCCTGTGTGGCATGCAGCATTTCCAACTTGCTCTACTTTTACCAAGATAGTGTCATTGTCACAATCATAATAAAGTTCTTTTACCTTTTGCACTTCTCCTGATTTGTGCCCTTTGTGCCATAGTTCATTTCTGGATCTGCTATAAAAATAAGTTTCTTTATTCTCGATTGTAAGCCCAAGTGACTCTTTACTCATAAATGCCACCATAAGAACAACTCCATCTTTCCAGTCCTGAACTACTGCAGGAACAAGTCCAATTTCATTCCATTTTATTTTCGAGAAATCAATTTCATTTTTGTCCACCGCCCTCCTTGCTCCTTCGTCGCTTGTCGGGCTTTGCTGAGTGCGTTTATTTGATGCTTCATCTACCATAATCAAGATTTTACCGAATAAATCGGATAAAATCTTACCTTGTAAAAAGTTTATTTCCAGATATTTAGTTAGATAGACAGAAACTCTATTTCATTAATTATTTGATTACTTTGCATTAATAATATTTTAACCTAAGACAAAGTCAATCAAAAAAAATTAGCTGCTTAACCATTTCTTAGTTGACATAATGTGAGTCGATTTGAGATTATTAGAATATAAGGATTAACCAGCAATAATTCAGCCGGCGACATTACCAAATGTCGCTTTTTGCTTTTTAGCTGCCCGGTTTCATTTCACAGATACTACTTCTTTTAGCTTCTGCTTTGCCTGTACTTCCAAATAGTTTTCTTTTGCCACACCAAAATGAGGCATGATATCAGCAGAAGTAAGGGTTCCTCTTACTCCAAGGCTATATAACCATTTACCGCTTTTCATAAAACCAAGCACAGGACCATTAACATTACAGGCCATTGTTGTTTCATCGCCCAGAACAAACTGGTGTGTGGAGATTTTCCCTTCAAATGTTCTGCCTGTAACTTTTACGTTCGTAGAAATAGGTTTTTTTGGATTTCTGGTGTCAACAATTCCACCTGTTGTAATCCTGTCACGGGGACAAATATTTGCAAGCTCAAGCATAATGTCATCTGCATGTTCCATGTGATGAAGTTCAAGTATGCCATTTCGTTTCTCAAGTTCTTTTATAATCTCTTCATCAGTCATTTTGCTGACAATTTCAGGATTAAAACCATCAAGATGAGCAATATCCTCACGGATCGTGGATTTGTATAATTCCCAGTTTGGAATTCCTACTCCAAATGTAATTGTCACATCTAAAACTTCAACAAAAGACTGTGCAGCAAGCGCAGCTGCAGTAGTTAAAAGCCCTGGTGTTGCACCACATCCGGTGAGATATAAAATCCCGGCTGATCTGAAATCTTTATCCAGATCTTTTATCATCTCAACAGCTTTTGTTCTTTTTAATGCATCTACAATAACTCCCTTGAACCCTGTTTTAATGATTTGCTTTGCTATTCCTGGAATAAATTCGTTTGGTAAATTCGGAAGAGCAATAAATATTGCATCAATTTTATTCTTATGTTTTGAAATTAAATCAGTGATTGAGTTTATTGCTTTTGTTTCTTTTACGGTGTTTCCTGAGATCCCATCTTCAGAAAAGAAATAACCGCCTCGATCACAGATTCCCACAAGTCTGAATTCTTTTTTCTGCTCAATTAGTAATGCCATGTTCTGCCCTAAACCACCCGAACCAAGAACTGCAACATTGATCATTTTCTTTCCTCCATTGCTTATGACTATTGTATATCGTTCTAAAGAATGCTGTTTAAGCTAGCTAATAATAATGACAGTATTTGATATATTTTATACACATTGCCATCTGAATAATTTTTTAGTATAAAGAACTTGTTTTGCTTTTAATAAAGATAAAGTTAAAATACTTATTAAACTGTAAAACAAAAACATTTTAAGCTCGTCGTTATAGACATGCAGCAGTTTAAATTTGAATGCTAAAGAAGTAAGGTAGCGAAGTAAAGTAACGATGGATAAAATACACGATGTAATTATTATTGGCGGTGGCCCAGCTGGCTTAATGGCTGGATTTTACTGTGGTACTGCAGGCATGAAACCAATGATTCTTGAGTCGCTGGATTTTCTTGGCGGACAGTCTGCAGCACTGTATCCTGAAAAACCTGTTTATGACGTGCCTGGAATAGTTGAATGCACCGGTCAACAACTTGCAGATGCTCTTACCGAGCAGGCTATGCAGATTGAGCCTATTGTTGAATATAATCAGAGTGTTGATGAAATAAAGCAAGTGGATGGTATCTGGAATTTAATCTGCAAATCAGGAAAAGTTTATAAATCAAAGGCAGTGGTAGTAGCAATAGGAAAAGGTGCATTTTCTCCTATAAAACTTGGTTTCCCTGGTGAAGATGAGTATTTTGGGAATGGGCTAACTTATACAGTCAAACACATAAATGAGTATAAAGGTCAGGAAGTTCTTATAGTTGGCGGCGGCGACAGTGCCATGGACTGGACATGCACACTTAAAAATGTTGCAAAGTCAGTAACCTTAATTCACAGAAGAGATGGTTTTAAAGCCCACATTGGTGCAGTAAACCAAATTAAAGCTATGTCACAAGCTGGGGAAATTAAAATGCTTATACCTTATGAAATAAAAAAAATAGAAGGAAAGAGTAAAATTGAAAAAGTAACTGTTTTTAATAACCAGACAAATGAAGAAACAACCCTTTCTGTTCAGAGCATAATAATTTGTGCAGGGTTTAAGCCTACTTCAGATTCACTTAAAAAATGGGGACTTGATTTAAATGAAAAAGGTCTTATAAAAACTCACGAGCTCTGCAAAACAAATATTCCTGGAATATTTGCCATTGGAGATGCAACAGAATATCCCGGCAAACGGCACTTAATAGTTATGGAATTTGGTGAAGCTGCAAGTGTTGCAGGCGCAGTATCTACACATATTTATGGAAAAGGTAAGGGTGGGGCTGAATGGTGGTCAGGACCGAAGAAAAAAAAGACTGACAATATAGAAGTAAATAATAATAACAGTACAAATGTTAAACCAGTACCAGTAAAGCAATAACAAACAAGTAGAGCATTGTTTAAATTTTGATTAGCAGCTGGAGCACGTGACAAAATTAAGCACCGGCATGTCCTGAATAATATGCTTCAAAAAAATTATCCTGCATTTTTACCTGCTGGTCTTTTCTTAGAAGTTCAAATACTTTCATGTAATCACCAGCTCTCTTCTTTGCAAGCACAGGAACATCCTGTGCTAATCCAAGAACCTTGTTAAATAACTTTAGTTCAAGATATTTATCATGCAGAACAAGTTTCCCTCTTTCAAACTTAACATCACCATTGGTTTTTGAATCTTCTATTACCTGATTCAAACCCAGAGGATTCATTCTGGAGTTTAGTGCTGCTTCTGCCATTGTATATAATGTGCTGTTATGTAACCTTCCCTTTTGTTTTCTTATATGTGCTATCGTAAGCCAGTAATTCAGTAGTAATACTTCAGGTAAGTCCTTAGAGGTTGTAGGTTTAAACTTTAATTCTTCTTCCTGAACCTGGCAGAGTGCTTCAAGCTGACTTATACCATCTTCACCACCTACAATAGCAAACTCAGGTTTATTGCTACTATCATGTGATCCTACAGCAGTTGCTAAGTGGGTTACAGTTCCATCTGTAAAAGTAGAAGTGTCATCATTATTATAAGCATGTATAGTTGAACTTCTTCCTGTAGAAGTACCTGAAAGTACACTCGTTCCGGAAATAGGAGTTGACGACGACAGTGATCTATCCCCTGAACTTCCTGTCTCATTAATCACAAGCTCACCAAGAAAATTTCTGATTTGTTTCTTTGTAGAGAGAGATACTAGATCTTTTGCTTCACCAACTACTTTCCCTGAAGCATGTACACTTCCAGCACCACCACCAACAAAATACCCGGCTTTTATACTCCCAATATTAACTCTTTCTGCAATTGCACCAATACCAGCAAGCAATACCTCCCTGTCAGATAATTTTTCTCCCTCTGACAATATTTCTTTGAGTTCAGTCAGCGCCAAATCAAGTTGATAAATGGCTAAAGACAATTTTTCCGGCGGAAGTGAAAATAAAACAAACGGTTTATATAAACTCCTTCTGTCTGATTTGGAAAAAATATCTGTTGTTGTAAGGTTAATATCAAACATTCTTTTTCTGCTGTTATAGTCAACATTTACAGATAAGCCATAAGGCTTTAAAACTGTTTCATTTATACAATTTTCAAGTTCACACATTTCCCTGTTCAAAATACCTTTTTCAGGATCAAAAAGTCTGTAAAACAACTTTTCAAATAACTCCGGTTCTGATTTAATCAATTTGTAAAATTCTCTTGGTGTTATTTGTTCTATAAACGTCCTTAGTTTTTCAAGCGTAAAATCATCAGGAACACCTGCAAGATCCACAAGTTCCTTAAGAGGTTGGTTATAGGTAGTACTGCCGGGCGGTATTAATCTTGAAATTAAAGGAGATGATTTACTAAGCATGCGACTTAAATGAGCTCTCACATTGTCCTGAAAATCCTCATCCAGCAGCACAGAAACTAAATTATTGCCTGTAAGAGCTTTCTGCATTTTCTCTATTACATTTACAACTCCTATATTAAGGAGATCATATTCAAAGTTTCTTTCAGCAGGGGTAGATACAGCAACTCCAAAAACTCCAAGTACAGAAAATGCAGCAGGAAAAACATATTTCTTCCAGATAGAACTGTCATTTCCTGAAAAAACGTTAGCTATAATTTTAAAAAGACTTAGTGCTGTTGTTCCACCAAATAGTAACTGTCCATAAGTAATACCAGACAAGGATGAAAATGTACCAGAGGTTTTTCTCTCTTTTTGATCCCAGATAGTCCTTTGGATCCAAGGGGAAGCAGTTTTAATCTCATGCACAATTGGCTTAACCATTACCATTTGAAACACCTCTGTCAGGCTTTGCAAAGTCCTACCAGTCTACCATCCATTACATTCTACAGATTTTGCCGATTTATTTTTATAAATTTGGGTCAAAATCTTGTCAGATAAATGGTTTACAACGAATTATTTATTATCTTCGCTTTTATTATCGTTAAAACCAGTTTTTAATTCCCCTGCAGCAGATGAAAGTGAATCTTTAAAATTTCTTAATCCTCTCCCAAGGCTTTTTCCCAGCTCAGGAAGTTTTTTTGGACCAAAAATAACCAGCGCTATTCCAAGAATAACAACAACTTCAGGTATTCCAAGATTAAATGGGAGCATAACGGTTAGATTTTATCATAATGAAGTAGACAAATTAGCACATTAAGACTTATTGAGCATAGTAAACGCCCATATTGCGCCTGGTCTTTGATAAAGCGATGCCCTGAAATTACCATTTACATCCCATGCTTCAGGAGTCCTGAACCAGTAACCTTTGGTTTCATAAATTACTGAATAAATACCTTTAACAATCTGCATTGATTCATTTTTTAATCCGCGCATATACATATGACAGGCAAGGGCTAAAGATACACCTGTCCAGATTTCATTAGACTGGGTATTTAATTTCCACACCTTGCTTTCAGGTAGTAATGTACCATCCGGGTTTATTCCATTTATTGCACCAATATTTCCATTGCCAACACCACAAACATTAAGTCTGAAAATCTTCTCAAGCGATTTTTTTACTCTTTCCGGCTGACATATGTTACCAAGTCCCAGAAGATCCGCATACCACTGCCCGCAAAGCTGGTCAGCCATTACACTATTCATGTGCGGACTTTTTGTATCAAATAAATAGTACTCACCATTCCAGAGCTTTGATTCCAGATTCATCTGTCCGGTTTTAAACCACCCATTAAACAAGTCAGAATCCTTTCCTATGATCTTTCCTATTTCAGCAGCAGCTTTAAGGGATGCAAGCCATAATAAATTACAGTAAATGCTTGCTCCATGCATAGTCCAGTTATCATAGGTCTGATCAGGCAAATTATCATTTTCAATTAGGCAATCATTATCCCTGTCAAACTGCTTAAGATGTTTAAGCGACTCATCAACTGATTGCCAGGATTCCTTTAGGAATTCTATATCTTTTTTGCCGGTTAAATAAAAGTATCTGTAGATTAAGAGAGTAAATTTTGAATTTAAATCCTTCCAGAGGTTTATGTTTACATGGTCATAAGAATTTATTTTTATAAACGGATCTTCATAAGGGGCTCCAAGATCATGGGGAGCAGCTCCTCTGACTTTTCGCTCAGCTGTTGTCTGATCCAACGGATGATTAAAAAATTTCTTCTCCTTATCCTCAACAAAAACAGCTTTAACGTAGTTCTTCATTACAAGTTTTTCAAGCTCAGGCCATAATTTAAGTAGCGGGAAAGATCCATAAAACCTTACATCCAGAGTCTCGTAAAACGGGTAATCATGGCACTCAAGTGATCCAAAATGTTCTTCAAGCTTGCTTACACTATGGGGTTCATCAACTACCTTGCCACAAGTCCACACAGTTCCCCCATCTGCAAGAAAATATAATTCATTTAAAAGCATGATTTTAAAATAGTCTGGGTAATTGGATTTTAAATATTCATCCTGCCATTTTTTAATTTCGCTTAGCCATTTTTCCTGTTCATTAAAAGCTTTTCTTACTACTTTAACAACGTTTCTGCCATCTTTTCCAAAAAATTTGGTGTATCTTTTGTACCATTTTGTACCATATCCAAATTCAACTATTGGATAATCCCAGGCAATTACAAATGAAATGGTTTTGGTTTCAAACGGCTGTACTGTTACTCTGGCACATATTGCACCTGGTGAATCAGCAAGTTCTTTAGCAGTCTCTGTCGAAAGATATGACGGTAAAAGACCTTTTTTTGAAAATCCATCCCATACTTCTTTCCCATCCCCTTTACCGTCAAAAGCTGTAATATAACTTACATCAACTTCATTGCTCTGAACAAAGATCCCCATCTGACCATTTTTATAGTTCTTTTCCCTTTTAAGATTATCAAAAACAATTCCACAAAAAAGATTTTCCTGATAAAACAAATTCTTACTGCTCCCAAAAATACTCTCCCAGCTAAGAAGTATTGAGATTTTCCTTTCTTTACTAGATGGATTAGAAATATGCCATCTGAAAATTGCAACAGGATAGCTTGTTTCCTGATAGTTATGAGGAATAATAGGTGAAAATTGTTCAAGTACAAGTTTTAAATCTTTATATTCAAAAAAAGCACGAGGATACAAAGCATGATAAGTACCCTCTTGTTTTTTAAAATTCCAGCTTCCAAGTGATCCATCTTCGGGCTTGTAATCATTTAGTATAAAAGCATTTCCATTTTCATAAATCCCAAACTGACAGGGAAAGATTGTTTTATAAACATGTTTTCCTGTTTCAAGATGCCATCTCGAAAAATCTCCCCTGTATGTTTGTGAGAAAGTCCCGGCACCAAATCCACCTAGCGGCATTCCCTGCCAATAACCATCATTAAAATTAGGCAGTCCTCCCTCAGGACCAATAACTTTTACTTCACCAGGATTATCAAGTGGTTCACCAATTTTTCTTTTCCAGGATGTTTCAGGAATTATCATGATGAGATATATGACATCATACTAGGTCTTAGAGGTTCCATATTCCTAATAGTTTCAATACTCCAAATAACTTCATTATTGTATTTCACATTTAGGGATAGACTCAACAAAAAAAAATTATATTCTTTTAATTTATTTCTCGTTAGAAGAATCTTAATTTGAGGAAAGTAATTTAAGCAAAGGCGCAATATAAGAAAGTCAGGTAAAAATGCTCGGTACAATTAACGAAAAACTGGATAAAAATACGTGCTTAGTTAGTCTAGCAGTAATTTCTTTGGTGACAGTGACACTTTATTCTTCTACTTTTTTTCACATCTTTAATATTTGCGGTGTTTTCAAGCAATAAATTTTCCTTTAGGTATTTGATCTCTAAGCTTTTCGAGTGATTCATTCACCGAAAAGCGACGTAAATCTACAAGCGAGCCGAGTGTTCGCACGAGGCGAGCGGTAAAATAACCTAATTAAACAGATCTTTTTCATCTTTGAGATGCATTGTAAAAAGTTTTGCTCCCTCTTTAGTCAAATGATCACCATCAGACCAGAATAAAGATTTCTGTGCAGAATACAAATTCTCATAGTCATAGTTTTTACAGCCTGAATCAGCTAAAATATCCCTAACTTTTAGCTTCAACTCTTTCCCTTCTTTAAATTTATCTGAAAATTTTACATATTCATCTGAAACAGGCATCTGGAGGGTAATGATCTCAATATTATTTTCCCTGCAAAGACTAATAATCTTATTAAAATACAAGACCATCTCTTGATTAATGGGCTTTCTGTCTTCAAAATGAAGTTTTGCTCTACCTTCAGATGTTTTTGGCACTCTGGAGATCCAGGTTGCCTGGAAAAGGGATAATTTATGATTAGAAATCAAATAGCCCAGAGCATTGTCAATAAAAAAACTTTTCCCAAGCCTTTCATCTAAAACAGTTAAATAATTTACCCTGCTTAGTATGAAAAGCAGACCTTTTATTTTTAACAATTCAGGAAAGTCAACATATTTAATGAAAGGATGATTAATAGAATTATTTGATATATATGAAGTAAAGTTATGGTAATCCGCTTCTAAAATAATTTGTTTTAGCGATGGCATGGTTTTTATATGTGCCTTTAAAAAATAGTAAAGAGTGAAGTAATTTCGTCCGCCGAATGATAAATTAAAAACTTTTTGTCCGATTTCATCAGTATTAATTCCTTTATAAAAATGTGAACTGCCAAGAAAGACAGTTTCAATATCACTTTTTTGTTTAAGAAAATTATCCAAAGTGGTATAAG
>Ga0209726_10000338_pt1 | contig 91400 bp, 85 predicted proteins | sample Subgrocontami54m_FD_187453 | JGI IMG/M metagenome (GOLD analysis project Ga0209726, IMG submission 187453) | Subsurface groundwater microbial communities from S. Glens Falls, New York, USA - GMW46 contaminated, 5.4 m (SPAdes) (version 3) | ecosystem: Environmental > Aquatic > Deep subsurface >...
GGCCCCGCCTCCGCCGCGTCAATTTCCCCCGTGTTCTCCCGCAGCTCCGGCTCGATGTACGCCAGTTTCAGCCTGCCGTAAATCTCCTCTTCCGTTTTTCCAGCCACGCGCCTTTCATTTTTCAGTGATGACAGCGCGTACTCATTCAGCGTGTAGCCCATTTTGTTCGCGCGCCCGCGCAGCGCCACGTTGTGCTCCTTCGACCCGGTGAAGTACATCAGCGCCGCGCCAAAGTTTTCCTTTTCCAAAATCCGCACGTCCACTTGCATTCCGCTCGCCAGTCGAAAGCTGACTTTGTTTTCGCCTTGCGCCAGCACTTGCTCGATTCCCGGAAATTTCAGGACGTGTTCCGCAATCGCATCCACTGTTTTCTGCGACGTGTGCCCGCTCGCCAGCGTCACCAGCAAATCCAGGTCCCCAATGGTTTCCTTCCCGCGCCGTAGCGACCCCGCCGGTGTTACCGACTCGATGGCTCTCCCGAATTCCGCAATGTGCGCGCTGATTTGTGCCGCTGCCGCGTCCGCCACGTGGATGTGGAACCGCCCCGCCGACTTCTTGAACACTTCGACGGCTTTCAGAATATTTTGTTCGCTTTTCTCGCCGAAGCCGGCGATGTCGCGTAGTTTCCCTTCGCGTGCCAGTTTCTCCACCGCTTCGACGGTGCCCGCCTTAAACGTCTTCCACAGCAGCGCGACCTTTTTCGGCCCCAGCGACTGCAACGTCAACACGTCCAGCAGCGTGTGCGGGTATTTTTTCAATAGCTTTTTGCGCAGCGAGTAGTCGCCCGTCTTCAGGATTTCCTGGATGTGCTCGGCCAGACGTTCGCCAATCCCCGGAAAGCTGGTCAGCCGCTCGTTGTCCTTCGCAATTTCCGCAATCGGCTCGGGCAGCGACTCCATCAGCTCCGCCGCCTTTTCATAACTGCGGTAGCGCGCGATGAACGCACCGTCAATCTCCAGCAGTTGCGCCGTCTCCCGCAGTATTTTCGCCACTTCTCGATTTTCCATGTCTTCGATTGTAGCGCGGGGTTTACCCCCGCGCCCTTTCATAATCTGTTTTCATCTGTGTTCATCTGCGGATAAATTCCTGCTTTACTTGTGCAACTCCACGATATCCCTGTCCTCCAGCCCGTGCTCGCGATTCACCATCTGCCCATCCACAATCCCATGGCTTGTGTGCGACGGGTTTTGTGACCAAATCCGCGCGTGCTTCAAGTGCGCCAGAATTTCTTTGTGGACTCGCGCCGCGAGGTCCGTCACCGTCGCGCCGGCCTTCAGCACGTATGGTGACGTCAATTCCGGTCTTTTCCCTGGCTCTTTGGTGTACACGCGGATGATCCCGAGCAGATCAAACACCGCCCGCCGCAGCTCGGGGAGTCCTTCTCCCGTCGCCGCCGAAACCGCCAGGGCAGGGAAGCGTCCCGCATACATTTCCGTGAACGCCGCAAAATCCTCGCGCGCTTTCGGCAAGTCCATTTTGTTAGCCACCACCAGCGCGGGTTTTGCGACGTAGCCGTACCCCACTGCGCCCGATGGATTGATGGCGATCTTCGCTTTTTCCAGCATCGTCACGCTGATTTCAATTTCGTCGAGCAAGTCCACCGCGCCGAGGTCCACAACAATCAGCGACGCGTCCGCGATACGAATTGCCTGCGGCACCCACGTCTCGCCGTACTGCGGGTCCAGCGGCGGCAAGTCCACCAGTTGGATCTGCACGTCTTCGAATTTCATCATGCCCGGCGTCGGCGTGCGCGTGGTAAACGGATAGTTGCCCACTTCCGGCATCGCGTGCGTCAGCGCGCGCACCAGCGACGATTTGCCCGTGTTCGGCGCGCCCGCCAGCGCCACTTGTCCCGCGCCTTCTTTCTCGACGTGGTACACGGGAGCGCCGCGCGCCGGCCCCGCGTGTCGCGCGTGTTCTTTTTCTTCTTTGAGTTGTGCCAGCTTGTGTTTCAGGTCGCCTTGCAGACGGTCCGTGCCCTTGTGTTTTGGAATCACCGCCAGCATGTGTTCGAGCGCGGCGATTTTTTCCGGGAGGGACGCCGCCTCCTTGAAGGCGCGTTCCGCAGCGTGATAGTCCGGCGTGAGGTTGGCGGGCATGGCAGCTCAGCGAGTGCCTGTGCAGAGGATCCGCTCACGGGCTCAGCGGAATAATTCTGCCACAGTTGCGGACCGGCATGTGACCGGCCGTCTCGAAAAAGCTCTATGCGGGTGTCTGCACTTTAACTACCTCGGCGGCCTGCGGGCCTTTTGGTCCCTGTACGATTTCGAATTCGACGGTGTCGCCTTCTTGCAAGCTTCGATAACCTTCTCCGGTGATTGCGGTGTAGTGGACGAACACGTCCGCTCCGTCTTCGCGTCCGATGAATCCATATCCCTTCGCGTTATTGAACCACTTCACCTGGCCCGTAACTTTCAATGCTGGGTCCCTCCGCCGCACATTGGCCGTAGTTTTCTTCTTCCAGTCGCTCGCTCTTGCGGGCTTCGTGCAAGCTCGAATGCTGTTGGCTGCGGGGGGAGTGTAACAAACCGCGTTTCACTGTCAATCCTGATTGGCGGAATGCATGTTGAAAAACGAAAGGGAATCGCTGCCCGGGGAGCGGCTGTCCGCAATGGTAATCACTGCAAAAATGTTTTCGCTCAGCGCGGACCAATCATCTTCGTAAACAAGAAAACCAGTACGCCGTAGTACACCACAATCACTCCAAGGCTCACGAAAAACGTCGACAGTCCCCTGCCCATGCCGGCAAATTCGCGCTTCCAGCGATACGCACAAAAGCCGATCATCAACACTGCCAGCACCGCCGTGACCGCGGCCATCAACGCCACGGCGTCTGCCTTGTGCCCGGGATAAGGTGGAAAGAAAATCCACTTCACCTGCCGCAGCGCCATGCCCATCAGTCCGGTGGAGAGCGACATCACGATCCACACCGTCGGCGCCATCATTCCCAGCATGTAGGCGTAGTGGTCCTCAAAATAAAAAAGCATGAGGATGATCACCAGGTAGATCAGCGATTGATACAGGTGCAACAGGAAAAAATCCGGTTCCAAATGGCTGAGAAACATGTAACAGAGCATCAACAGTCCAGCCAGTGTGGCAATTCCCCGATGGACCATAGAGTCTCCTTCGCGCGGCGTGAGGGCTCGACCTGCGCTCAGTAGAACCCACCACCTGCGCGAAGTCAAGCACTCGCAGTTTGGGAGGATGTCCTGGTTTGGTTTCTTAGGGGGTCGGAGCTTCAGCTCCGACAAGAGCAGCTCGCGGCAGTGCGCTTTTTGCATCCCGGCGATTCGAGTCGGGACGCGTTCCTTGCTGCCGCAGGCCGCCCGTCCCGAGCGCAGCCGAGGGAACGCGAAGCCCGCCCCGATGCTTCGGGGTCGGGCGAAGCGTCATTTCTTCCTGCTTCGCAAATGAAATTTCCAAAAATACAAAATGCCCGCGATAGATTTTCCGTCACGCAACGTGCCACGCCGCAGCCAGCGCTCGAGTTCCGTTTGCGCAAATCGCCGCGCCGTGATTTTCTCATCGGCCTCCGGCTTGGAAGTACCTTCCCGCAAACCCTCCGCCACGTAGATTGTCATGCTCTCGTTGACGAATCCCGGCGTAGGGAACGACACCAGTAGCTTGCGAAATCGTCGCGCCGTGTAACCGGTCTCTTCCAGCAATTCGCGTCGCGCCGCGACGGACGGCGCTTCCCCCGCCTCGATGCGGCCCGCGACAAGCTCCCACAGAAAATCTCCAATCGTGTGGCGATACTGACGGATGAGCAGAATGTCGCCGTTCGGAAATACCGGCAGGACCACCACGGAGCCCGGGTGCGTAACGATTTCGCGCGTCACCTCCACGCCGCCGGGCTCGACCACGCGATCCGTGCGCACGCCGAACACCGCGCCCTGAAACGTCATCGCGCTCGACAGCACTTTTGCTTTCGCAGCGTGTGTTTTGCGTTTCGCCTTTCCCGCGCTCACATGCTCTCCCCGGAAGCATCGGTGTGCTCGGCGGAGTTGCCCAGGACACTGCTTCGCGTTTCATTCACAATTCACCATTCACCATTCGCAAATCACTGAATCACTCAATCGCTCGTCTTTTCCGCGGGTGGTTTGCCCACGAATCATAAATCACTCAATTTCCTTTCTCCCGCCGCCCAAATCTTTTCGAGTTCGTAGTAGTGCTCGGGGTATTGCGGCGAGTAGCGCAGGTATGTCGGAATCGGATAGCGGATGCCGCCCTTGTGCGTGCCCGCGAGTCCTTCGACCAGCTCCTCCATCTTCGACCCGGGCAGCGAGAACGCCATCTCCGTATCCTCCGTCTGCCCAAAGACGCGGTCGCCGTAGCACGGCAGGATCACCTGGTAGTCGTCCGTCTGCATCGCGCGAATGATTTCGTCCGAGCAGTCCACGCGTCCGGTGAACGAGCTGGTAATCGCGCCGCCGCGTTTCCATAGCGCGCCGGTCAGCAGACGCATCACCTGTGCCGCGTTGCCATAAATCACCAACGCGTCGGGCACAAACTCCGCGCGCGCCGCCGGACCCAGCAGCAAATGCTTGTACTTTCCTTCCGGAAGACGGTGCGTCGCCGCCTCCGTCCGCGCGCCCGCTTCGAGCGTCGCCGTGTACATCCCGCACGCCAGATGCCCCGCCGTGTAGTGCTCCGTCAGCGGAGCGAGGCCGAACGCGGTTTTCGTCAGCACGCAGTTGACGTCCTCCGCGCCAACCGCCACCGTCCACCCGTAGCGCCGCGCCATGGACACCGCCTGGCAGATGGCGATCTGAATTTTCATGTCGCGCAGCGGCCGCTTCGCTTTTTCCGGCACCGCTTCGTCCGCCCTCAGAAGCTTCGCCGCCACCGGAAACGTGGCCGGCCGGATGTGCGTCTCGATCTCCCGCGCAAATGTTTTGGCGTCCATAAGCGAAAAGCCTCCGCGGGGATAATAACAGAGGGAAGCGGGAGGTCAGGAGGTCAAGAGGGCGCAGAGTCGGCAAGTCGGACGGCGACAGTTGCTTTGCATCGGGGAATCATGGACCCCACCCTGTCCTGCGGCGAGGTTTGGAGCACCAGGCGAGACGGAGCGACCGTCTAGCGTTGTTTGGTGAGGATGTGCGCCGATGGGGGACTCGGGCGCCTGCGGAACTACGCGATCTTCTTCCGGCGCAAGATCATTGTCCAAAGGCCTAGCAAGCCTGTGCCGAGTTGCAGGAAGGTCGTGGGTTCCGGCGTGGGTTCTGGCGGGGGGGTGGTCGAGCTAATGGCCCAACTCCCGCTGGAGCCGGGTGCCTGGAGGTTGAATGCTGCTACGGGTCCCGGGAAAACGAAAAGCGCCTGCGTGCGGTCGCCTATCCCCCCAATCGTCCCATCGTTAAACGATTGTATGACAAGGAACGGGCTTGGTGAGGCAGTGGCGCTCATGTTCCAGAGTAACGGAATGCCTGTTGGACCGGTGGTGATTCCAACAAAACTTGCGGTGGAGTTTGCGGGGTTAAAGACGTCGTTGCCGTCGGTGAATACGTACGACAATGGGGTTATCGAGATGAAAGCTTGATTGGCGGCCAGAGGTAGCGCAAGCGTGAAGGATATCGTCACGTTGCATCGAGGTGGGCACGTAAAAAATGGTATGACCGTCGTGAAGGGGTTTCCGGTGTATGTGTAGATCGTGTCAGCGCTTGCTAAGGGTGCAACCGCAAGCACCAAGAGCATTCCCAGACCCAGGAATCCAAGGATTCGTCGCATCGATCTACCCCCAAAAGTGAAGGATGTGGAGCACCCACTCCAGGAAACACCCAAAATCTATTGAATTGTTCGGGCAATCGAACATCCAGATTACCGCCCAACCAGGGCTTTGTCCTAAGACGACCCAGCCGATCCGTAAATCACTTACTTGCAATATATTACGAGCTCCTATTGATCACTGGGTCTGCGATCAGTGAGTTTCAAAGAAGCCTATTTCATTCGGGATGTGCAACGTATTGCCCATTCTCGGCCAGATGGGTACCCCTTGGGCTCCGCGAGTCGTGGCAGCGTCGCCGGGTGGATGTGCGTCTCGATTTCCCGCGCAAATGCTTTGACATCCATTTGAAAAACCTCCGTCGAGATCGTCGCCGGTAACCACTAGCCACTCTCGCTTGCCACCTCTGAACCAGTCCCTGGTTCAGCCTGAGCGGAGACGAAGGGCCGCGCAAATGCCTTCGCCTCCATGTCTCCTCTCCCACCGCGGAGAATCATGACAGGGTGTAGGGTTCTCAGTTTAGATTGGGGCGCAGGGAAGCAGTTTCTTAACTTTGGCCGATTACTTGCCCCAAGCAGCCGCATGAGACTGAAGCGACCGAGCAAACAATTCAAAAGATAGATCGGCTGCGGGCTCTGTGAACTGGCCTTTCTCGCCAGCGCCTTTGGCTGAGGTCAGAAACGCAGCGCTGCTGTAATGTCTTTCTCTGACCAACTTTCTGCAGAGTATCTCGTAGCGCATCGCGTAGGATGCCCCCTTAAACTCGGGGAACACCTCGAAATGAGGCTCTCGTACACTAGTTGGTCGCTTGGAAGCGGGACAATCCTCGAGGAGAAAGACATAGCCAACCCAAGGCTGAGTAGTCTTGTTCAGCGCTCCTTCGCGAAACGCAGTCCAAAGATCCACGGCACTTCCGATGGCTTCCTCGGTGCGGTTGTTGAAATTGTTCCCGAAGGAGGGGCCGACTTGTGACTTGGACTCCAGAGCGATGATCAATTGTTCGTCCTTGACAACGAGCAAATCCCATTCTTTTGTGGGTCTAAAGTAGCCCGGCAGCTCCAAATAGGCAGCATGAAAAATGCAGGACTTCTTGACCCCGGATTCTAGAATTAGATTCGTCAGGAGCTCGATGAATCCATCCATCTGTGCTCCACCGGTGACCGCACTTCGCGCGCCTTGGTCCGACTGTCCGGAGGATTTTTGTTTGGAAGCCTGCTGATTCCGCGTTTGCCAGAATTGAGCAACCGCGCGAGCGACGTGCTTTGGTAGGTTTGCCGAAATTGAACTCATCACCTGGTCTCTAGCGCACGACTAGCGATACTTGATTTTGCTCAAATAGGTTTGAAATCTCCCGCTCCAGCCTCGTTCTCGCTTTCTTTATGTAGGCAGCCTCAATTTCCACGCCAATGCTATTCCTTCCGCATCGCACTGCGGCCAAAAGGGTCGTTCCAAGACCCATAAAAGGGTCTAGCACCGTATCGCCCCAAAAGGAAAACATGCGAACCAGTCGATGCGCGAGTTCCAGAGGATAAGGCGCAGGGTGCTCCCTGGTCGACTCTCCGGGCAAATTCCAGATCTGCTGAAACCACTCCCGATGTTCCTCTTTGCTCAGACGAGATAGATCACGCTGCTCTTCCGTTGGCTGTCGATAGCCCCCTGGCTTGCGAAGCATGAGTATGAACTCGACGTCATTTTTGATGATTGCGTTCGGCTCGTATGGCTTACCAAGAAAAGATGATCCATTTTCGACTTCGTAATTTGCGTTTGAAATCTTGTACCAAAAGATAGGGCTCAGATTATCGAACCCAATTCTTCTTGCCCTGACAGTGATATCCGAGTGCAACGGCATGACCATGTGGCGGCCGTGGCGTCGCCGTGAAAGACAAACGTCGCCCACTACGCAAACAAGTCGCCCTCCTGGGACCAGGACGCGAAAACTGTGCGCCCAGACTTTTTCCAATTCAGCGTTGAATTCTTCGTAGTCTTCAAAGCTTCCCATCTGCTTCGGATGTGCTGGGTACTCTTTGAGAGTCCAATAGGGAGGGGAAGTAAGAACAAGGTGAACTGATTCCGAAGGAATCCAGCTCAGGTCACGCGAATCGCCGTGACAAATCGTGATACTTGCGGTTTTGGTAGCAGTTTCTGTCAATGGCATCGCGAACTGTGAACATAATAGGCGAGCAATTCCAATCACGCAAGCAATACGCCATAAATTACAGGGGAGCACTACACACTTCTTATGTTGCGGTTGCGTCGTGCTCTCTCTACACTTCTCCGCCTCGCCGACGTCCACTCACCCCTCTGCAAACCGGTAGCTCGCGTGGCAAATGCGGTCATACAATTAAGGCTTAGATGAATCTAGGCGACCTCAAGCGCTGGATGTACCGCGGCAACCGGCCCAACTGGATCGCGAAGTTTCTGAATCGCGTGTCGGCTGTTGTGGCCTCGTCGGGCGTCACGTCCCACTACATGGAGACGTTGGAAGTCACCGGACGCAAGTCGGGGCGGATGTTCTCGCTGCCTGTGGTCATAGCTATCGTCAATGGAGAGCGCTACCTGGTCTCTATGCTCGGCGATGACGTGCACTGGGTCCAGAACGTGCGCGCCGCCGGGGGAAGGGCAGCGCTCCGCGCCGGCCGTCGCGAAGAAATCCAACTCGAAGAAGTTCCCGCCAGCGAGCGCGCACCCATCTTGAAGGCCTACCTGCAACGAGCGCCCGGCGCGCGTCCCCACGTCCCCATCAGTAAAGACGCCCCGCTCGAAGAATTCCAAAAACTCGCCGCAGAATTTCCCGTCTTCCGCATTGTTTCTAAAAAGAAAGTGCAGCCGAATCCCTGACCCCTGATCCCTGACCCCGGACCCCATTCCCTTGCTATACTTCTCCGCGCATGCCCATCAGCACCATCATCGTGGACGACGAAAAGCCCGCGCGCGACGAGCTCGCGTTTTTGCTGAAAAGTTTTCCAGAGATTCATCTGGTCGCGCAGGGCAAAAATGGTCTCGATGCCGTCGCGCTCATCAAGGAGCACCAGCCCGACCTGGTCTTCCTCGACGTGCAGATGCCCGGCCTGAACGGCTTCGGCGTGCTTAAAAAATTGGTGGACCGCAAGCAGAAAATCCCCCAAATCGTTTTCGCCACGGCCTTCGATGAGTACGCCGTGCAAGCCTTCGAAGTCAGCGCGGTGGATTACTTATTGAAACCGTTCGATAAAGCCCGCGTCGCGAAAGCCATCCATCGCGCGAAAAAATTAATTGATTCCGACGCCTCTCCCGTCGAGCGCCTGGAGTCGATGCTCGCGCAGCTTTCCCAGAAAAAATCCGCGGCGCGCCGCGTGAAGCTGCTGCTGAAGTCGCAAGGGAAATTATTGTTGCTCGATTCCGCGGACATGGTCTTCGCCTCCATCGAGGACGGGCTGATCACCGTCTTCACGCGCGACGCCGAGGGCCAGTCCAACTACCGCACCATCGAGGAGCTGCAAACCACGGTGGCCTCCGACGAATTCTGGCGCTCGCACCGCTCCTATCTCGTCAACATCAACCACATCAAAGAAGTCGTGCCATGGTTCAAGTCCAGCTACGTGCTGCGCATGAACGACAAGAAGCAGAGCGAAGTCCCCGTCAGCCGCGCGCAAACCAAACGCCTCCGCGAATTGCTCAAGCTGTAGCGCCGCCAAATTCCAAATGGAAATTTTCTGTTCCATCGTCGTCTACGCAGGACTCCTCGCCGCTTTCCTGGGATTCGTTTCCATCCTCAAGCCAATCAAGCGACTCGGCATTGCCAGCCGGCGGCGCGGCGCGATTGTGTTTGTGTGCGGCATCGCCGCGGTGTTCATCGCGTTTATTCTGCCGGCGCGGGAAACGCGCATTGCTTCTGTCGAATCGCAGCTCGACGGATTCATGCCCGCCTATCAATTCCACGAATTCCACTCGATTCGCGTGCACGCCTCGCGCGAAAAAGTCTTCCAAGCGCTCAAAGAAGTCCGTGCCGACGAAATCTTTTTGTTCCGCACGCTGACGTGGATTCGGCGCTTCGGACGGCCGGGTCCGGAAAGCATTTTGAATGCTCCGGAGCGAATGCCCATTTTGGAGGTGGCCACGCGCACGACGTTTTTGCTGCTGGCCGAAGAAGCCAACTGTGAAATCGTTGTCGGCACGCTGGTGGCCGCTCCCGCGGGATGGCATCCGCACGGGGAGCGCACGGTGGAAGGCTTCCTCAAGCTGCGTGCACCCGGCTTTGCGCTGGCGGCGATGAATTTTCGGTTGGAAGACGCCGGCGCGAACGAAACCGTCCTCACCACGGAGACGCGCGTGTACGCCACGGACGCGTCGGCGCGGCGCCGTTTCGCGCCCTACTGGCGGACGATTTTTCCCGGTAGCGCGCTGATCCGCGTCATGTGGCTGCGCGCCGTCAAAAATCGCGCAGAGCGCGAGCCGCGTTAAACGTTGAACGTTGATCGGGGACACTCCGTCCGACCCCGAAGCTTCGGGGCGGACTACGCGTCGGCCTGCGGCAGCAAGGAAGGCGCTTGTCGCCGTGTGCCTATACCTGACACCTTGCACCTGAAACCTGTCACCTGCCTTTTTTGTCAAGCCCCTCTCGGCCCATTTTCTCGCCGCGCTTTCGCGCAAACCCTTGCTCCGCAAGGCGTTCCGCCCCTACAACTATTTGCTTACCAGCGAATAATAACCCTCTCCAATATGCTATAATGGTAATAGAATAGAAAAAGGGCGAGCCAATTCACCGGCTCGCCTTTTGGACTGCGGCGGCTTGACGCCGCTTTGCCTTACGCACTCGAGCCCCGAGGCCCATGCCTCGGGGATTTGCATTTCTAGGGGAGCATTTCATGCCCAAAACCAAACTCGACGCCTCACAAATCTGGAAGCAAATGGAAGACCTCGTCGTCCCGCGACTGCGCCTCACCATCGTCGAGCGCGCAGCCTGCTACCATTTGATTCGCCACAGTCGTCTTGAAGGCCGTCGCCGGCTGCATTTCTCTATGTCCTGGCTTTCACGAGGCACTCGCGTTTCTCCCGGAGCCTTGCGCGCCGCCATTCGCAGCCTGTCCGCCAAAGGCATTTTGCGCGTTCTCGAACGCAGCAAAGCCGGCCACCTTGTCGAAGTTCGCCTGCCCGGAGAATTTCGCCTCGCTCGCTTGGATTCGCCGGGCGCCTCGCCGACCGATCTCGACGGCGCAGACTTTCTAACCATGGACTTGCGCAAAGCCATCCATCGCCGCGAGCACGGCCGTTGTTTCTATTGCCTCCGCATGCTCACTCCCGGCGTGCAGTGCCTCGACCACGTCGTGCCCCGCGTGCGCCTCGGCGCCAATTCCTATCGCAACCTGGTCTCCGCCTGCTTGGAGTGCAATTCCCAGAAGAGCCAGCGCCCCGCGGACAATTTTCTTCGCGAACTCTATCGCCAGCGGCGCTTGACCTCCCTCGAACTCGCCGCTCGCCTGCGCGCTCTCAAGCTCCTCTCTGAAGGCAAACTCAAACCCGCCTTTGCTCCGATGACCAATCTCCCCGCTCGTCGTGGCCGCCCCGCCTCACCCCGGCCGCCTGACCCTGGCACGCTCTGAGTGAAACGAAGGGCCTGGCTAGGACGTTGACGCGCCGGGTTGCGGCGACCTAAGATTGCTTTTGTTGGATGGTTCCCGAACCTCTCGGCACTTGTAGCCATCCGCTGATGAGGAAGGAGGCGCCATGTGCAAGCGAGTCATCGGCGCATTTGTATGTGTGCTCTTATTGGTCTTTTGTGTCTTCGCACAGCACGGAAAATCGCAAAAGGGCGGCCTGTATACCTTCAACTACAAAGGGGACACCTGGACAGGCGAAATTGTCGCATTTGACCCTGCTACCCGCGAGATCTCCCTTCAATATACGGACAAGAAAGGACAGACGGAGAAATTCACGGCCAAATTGAAACCTGGCGCGAAGGCAACGGTGAAGAATCGGCCCGAGGAGAGGATCGCCAGTTTGAATTCAGGCGACCGCATCATCGCTTACTACATCGCGACGGGACAGAAGTATTTCGTCGAAGACGAGAAAGGGAAGAAAAAGGAAGTCGTGGCCACGGAAAACATCATCTTTGAAATCGAAGTGATTCCCGCGAACAAAGACAAAAAATAGCACGAGCACGTGTGGTGCCTGCCCCGCTTGCCCTGGGCGCAGCCGAGGGGCAAACTGCCACCCGACTATGTAGGCCACATGGGGAACGCCAATCGCTCATTTCGATATTTCGAAGGAAGACTGCTTGATTATGTCAAAACAGTTGTTCTGCATTCGCATTTTCAACCCACCTTGGTTGGAAATGACAGAGGCCGTTGAACCAACGAGCCCTCGAAAATAGGCTTCAGCGGCACGCGAGAATTCATGATGGTTCCAGTTGCCGTCATAACCCCGAGGTGGGCTGACCTCAATTGACCCGGTATCGTAGTTGCTACCCACGGTCTGCTTCAAGTCGGCATAAAACTCTCCGACATGCTTGCCGTCAATCTCAAGTGCAAAGAAAACGCGAGAAATCATGAATTCGTCATTGCTTCCGTACTCTTGTCCATCTTGAATACACCGATTAAATGTAACAATGGCAGTCGGCATGAATCTCCTCGAATTACGTTCCAGGTAGTTACTGCATGGAGAAGATTATGCCACAGTTGAATTCCGTACAGCGGATAGCTTCGACCAGCTTTGCCCGCAGCGGGACATTGCTGGGCGGATGGCGATCTCTAGTGTCCGTCAACCCTTTCACATCGTCACAATCTCCCGCAGGGGAGCGGGGTTCAAGTTGCCCCAATTCTCGCCGCAGGCGAGGGTGGATGCTCCGCCTAGTAGACTTGTCGCGCTGGTAATTAACGGCTACTAGCTGGGCACACTTCTCACCGTAGTTTCTTTTGTCTACGACGACGAGTGGAACCCATTAGGGCAGACGTGGCCGCTGTTGCAGGAATGTCCCTTTCGACTGCGTGCGAAATCGCACCGATAACGAAATCTTTGAGCGTGATGCCGTGCAAAGCGGCACAAGCCTTAGCTCGTCGAACAAGCTCCTCCGGCAAGTCTCGAAGATTAACGGTCTTTGTTTCCATGTAAAAGATGTATCATATGATACAAAGGTTGTCAAGCGAAAAAAACAATTGCGTTTGCGTTAGCGAACCTTTAGAACCGTACTCTGTCCGGCCGCGTCTAATTGTCTAGGAGGTACTGCTCCGTGTCTGAAAAAGACCTGTCCGCCCTGCTGTCTGCCGCCCCGCGGAATTGCTGGCTTGCTCTGAATGAGCAAGAAACTACGGTGGTTGGCCGAGGCGAAACTATGGAGGAAGCTGTTCAGGAAGCGCGTAAGAATAGCGTGAGTGATCCCATTGTCATTTGGTCGCCAGGCAAATGGATACCAACCGTCTACTAACCGCGAGCCATCAATTGAAGAAAAAATACACACGCCTCCCGTTAGATGAGCCAAACCCGGCATTCAAGAATGAGACAGGGATCTGGACGCCCATACTGACCATCCGGGTCGGCTCGAATCATAAGCAGACGCCCAGGTTTCCTGCGATCGTTGATTCTGGGTCCCCGTGTTGTCTGTTCAAGGCAGACATTGCAGATTATCTCGGCATTTCGCTCACAAATGGAATTGAAGCAAAGATCGGCGGGATAAGCCAAGGTATGAGCGAACCGGTTTATTTCCACCGAATCAAAATCTACATCGAAATAGATTGGGTAATTGATGTTACCGCTGGTTTCATTAAGAAGCTTTCAGTTGCGGGCATTTTGGGTAGAAACGGATTCTTCGATAATTTCGTGGTCAACTTTGACCATTCAAGCCTGCCACCAGTTCTAGAAATAACAAAGGCTTCTAAGATTCAATAAACAATAAAACACAACTGGTCCACTTCCTGCTAATTACCCGCCTTTGGCTCTTTTCCCCCCGTGTGTTAGCATCCCACTCTACTTGCCGCATGGATTTCTCTCTCAGCGACGAACAGCAACTACTACGCGACACCGTCCGTCAATTCATGGAGGCGGAGCTGCGCCCGGTGGTGCGGCAGAATGACCGCGACGAAGTTTTCCCCGCCGAACAAATCCGCAAGCTGGGCGAAATGGGCTGTTGTGGCATGTGCGTCCCGGAAGAGTGGGGCGGCGCAGGCATGAGCACGGTGAGCTACGCGGTCATGCTCGAGGAGGTGGCGCGCGTGTGCGCGGCCACGGCCGTCACGCTCAGCGTAACCAATTCCGTTGTCGCCATGCCCCTCTACAAACACGGCACCGACGCGCAAAAGAAAAAATATCTCACGCGCCTCGCGCACGGAGAAATCATCGGCTGCTTCTGTCTGACCGAGCCGCAAGCCGGTTCCGACGCCGCAGCCATCCAGGCGCGAGCTACCAAGCACGGGGAGTCGTATCACTTGAATGGCACCAAGACTTGGGTGTCCAACGGCGGGCAGGCCGGCGTCTATCTCGTCTTTGCAAAGACAGATCCCACGGCGAAGGCGGGAGGCATCACCGCGTTTCTCGTCGAGCAGACCATGCCGGGCTTCCGCATCAGCCGCTATGAAGATAAAATGGGACTGCGCAGCTCGCGCTCCGCGGAAATTGTTTTCGAAGAGTGCGAAGTGCCGGCGGAAAACCGTCTGGGCGAAGAGGGACAGGGGTTGAAGATCGCGCTCGAAGCGTTGGACAGCGGACGCGTGGGCATTGCCGCGCAGGCCGTCGGCATCGCGCAGGGCGCGCTCGAAGAATCTGTGCGCTACGCGAAGCAGCGCCGCGCGTTTGGAAAAACCATCGGAGAATTTCAGGCCATTCAATGGATGCTGGCGGACATGCAGACCGAAATTGAAGCCGCGCGCGCGTTGACGCATTTCGCTGCGTGGCGTCAGGATCACGGCACGAGTGCGAAGGGCAAACCTGCGTCGCGCGCGAAACTGTTTGCCAGCGAGATGGTCAACCGCGTCGTGTACAAGGCCGTGCAGATTCATGGCAGCACGGGCTACTCGCGCGAATCGCACGTCGAGCGCATGTACCGCGATGCGCGCGTGATTTCGATTTATGAAGGCACGTCGGAAATTCAGCGCATGATTATTGCCCGCGACCTGCTGGAAACGAAAGGGGCCGCCTAGTGGGCGAGAGACAAAGAGTCCTCAGCGGCATGCGTCCCACCGGACGTTTGCACATCGGGCATTATTTCGGCGCGCTGCAAAATTGGGTGAAGCTGCAAGAGCAATACGAATGCTTTTTCTTCGTTGCCGACTGGCACGCGCTGACTACCGACTACGCCGACGCGTCGCAAATCGCGCACAACACCATCGAGATCGGCACAGACTGGCTCGCCTCAGGACTTGATCCACAAAAGTGTACCCTGTTCGTGCAGTCGCAGGTGCCGGAGCACGCCGAGTTGCATTTGATGCTGAGCATGGTCACACCGCTCGGATGGCTCGAGCGCGTGCCCACATATAAAGAGCAGCTCGAAAATATCAAAGATAAAGATTTACACACCTACGGATTTCTTGGCTATCCACTTCTGCAAACCGCGGACATCGTGATCTACGATGCGCACTTCGTTCCCGTCGGCGAAGATCAGGTGCCTCACGTCGAGATGAGCCGCGAAGTCGTGCGGCGATTTAATACATCGTTCGCGAAAGTGGATGAAGCAACGCGAAAACTCTCGCTCGACCACCGGCTTTCGCTCCTGGCCAATCAGGGATTGCAAGTGGAACGGACGTTGCGGGAGCCGGAAGTGCTGCTGACGGAAACGCCGCGGCTACCGGGCACCGACGGCAGAAAAATGTCCAAGAGCTACGAGAATTACGTTAGCTTGAGCGAGAGCGACGAATCCATTCGCGAAAAAACGCGGAACATGATGACCGATCCGGCGCGCAAACGCCGCACGGACAAAGGTAATCCCGATGTGTGCCCCGTTTTTTCGTGGCACAAACTTTTTTCGCCGCAGGAAACCATCGCGCAGGTGAACAAAGAATGCCGCACGGCGGAAATCGGCTGCGTGGACTGCAAGAAACTGATGGCCGACGGATTGCTGAAATGGATTGCGCCGGTTCGCGCGCGTCGGCAGGAGTACGAAATGCATCCGCAACGTGTGCTGGAAATTCTCGACGCCGGTTCGAAAAAAGCGCGGGCCGTGGCACAGGCCACGATGGCGCGCGTGCGCGAAGCGATTTTTGGCTGGCAAAGCGAGCGCAAACGATTGTCTGGCGCGGCGGCGAGTAAATAGCATCTTCGACGGAGATGGAGTTGGACACTTCGCCCTACAACATTCATCTGGAGATGTACGACGGGCCATTCGATTTACTTCTGGATCTGGTCCGAAAGCAATCGCTCGACATTCACAACATTCCAATTTCCAAAATCACAGGACAATACTTGGACTACTTGCATCGGCTTGAAGAATTGGACATCGACGTTTCCGGCGACTTCATTTACATGGCGGCGACATTGATTTACATCAAATCGAAAATGCTGCTGCCGCCGGATCCCTTGGCCGGGCCCGATGATCAACTCGACCCGCGCGCGGATTTGGTGCACCGGCTTTTGGAGCACGAAAAATTTAAATCCGCAGCTCAAATGCTGCACCAGCGACGCGAGATCGAAGATCACGTTTGGTCAAAGCCGGATTTGTCGCTCTACGAGGGAGAGACGGTCGAAGGCGAGCTAGTGGTTTCGCTGGTGGATTTGGTGAAAGCGTTTCAGACGGTGCTCGATAGGCGCAAAGAAATTACACGGATTGAGTTGCAACACGAAGAGTTTACCGTTGCTCAAATGATGGAAATGTTGCGGAAGCAATTGGTGGCGAGTGAAGGGCCGGTGTCGCTCGTGTCGTTTTTCGAAGAGTGCGCTTCACGGCATGCGATGATCGTCGCGTTTCTTGCGGTGCTTGAGCTGGTAAGACTGCAAGCGATTTTGCTTGTGCAGTTCGCGCTGTTCGCGGATATTCAAATCCGCAAACACAAAATGTTCGACGTGGTGTTCGGCGGCGGAGAGGCCGTCGGGCAAATTGACGAGCAGTATCAATGACCATGACACCGAGCGAATTGAAAGCATCTCTGGAAGCGATTATTTACGCGGCGGACGAGCCGGTCACCGTCGAACAGATGTCGCGGACGACGGGGACAGAAAAGGCAGAGGTCCGCGCGGCGCTGGACGAGCTGGTGGCCGCGTGCCAGAGCGATGAGCGGGGAATTGAAATCCGCAAAGTCGCCGGCGGCTACAAGTTGTACACGAAAGCGCAACACCACGACGCGGTGCGGCGGTTTATCAAGAGCCTGCGGGCGCCGCTGCGGCTGACAATCCCGGCGCTGGAGACGCTGGCGGTGATTGCGTACAAGCAGCCGGTGACGCTGCCGGAGATCAACGAAATCCGCGGAGTGAATTGCGCGGGCGTGGTGCAGACGCTGATGGAGCGGCGGCTGGTCACGACGGCAGGGCGCAAGGCGGTGATGGGACGGCCGATCCTGTATCGCACGTCGAAAGATTTTCTGATGCGCTTCGGCTTGAACGACGTGGACGAATTGCCCAGCTTGAAAGAATTCGAGGAGCTGGCGCGCGCGGCGCTGGGCGCGGATGCGGGACTCGACCAGGCGGAAATTGTGGAGATGCCGGGCGGGGAAAGTCAGGCGACGCCTGGCGAAAAATCAGAGGCCGCAGAGGAAGAAGATTCGCCGACGGAGAATCAGGCGTAGGCGGGGAAGGGACGCTGCGTCCGACTTGGCGAGCTCAGCGTTCCCTCGGTTGTGCTCTCTTCGCTGCGCTCTTGGCGAAATGGTTCGGCAGGGGTGCCCTCTATGACGGTGCAGGATTATTGGAGAGTGAGGTAGTAGAACACTCTTCTTTTCTATTCCATCCCCCGCTCCATTTTGCGGCGGTAAGTTTCTTCAATCTCCTCAGGGAACAAGAATTCCACTTTGATTCCGCATTCTGCGAGCGAATCCTTCCACCCCCACCATTTGCTATCTGTTGCCTGCAAAATCACCGGTCTTGCTCGATGCGCATTGGCAACTGCAACAAATTTCTGATCGGATGGATCGAAGTCTTCAAGGTCCGGATGATTTGGAAATTCGTGGAAATATGGCGGCGGGTCAACATTTGTCGTAATGGCAACCCTTTGCACAAGGTCGACGCGGCCAATGTTATCATGTATCCATTTGATGAAGGAGTCGCCAATTCCGGGCTGTCCTGACAAAGAGCAATATCCACGGTATTCGCTGAGGATATGATCTTGGTCATCTAAAACGATTACGCCAAAGTGTTTGATGTCCAGGAGGACACGTGCGCACTTATAGGCTTTCGCAGAGGATTCTCCGTGTTTTTGGTTTGCTACAATCGCAACATTCGAATCCACCACCTGCGCTCGTCGACCGTTACCCATTACTACTTCTTAGCCTCATTCCGAGCTGCTGCTTCCATGCGCTTGGTGAGTTCTCCCATTTCGTCTCCAAAGAAATCAGTCGGCCAGTTCTCGATCCCACCAAGAATATTTACTTCCAAAACGTTTAGTACCGCCGCTTGATCTCGGATATCGCAGAAGTATAGAGCCACATCTTCGGGCTTCACAGCACCTTCTGCAACGCGTGTCTGTAGGCGCCTCAGAAAATGTTCTGAGTGGCTTTCAATTAGTAGTTGGATGGATCGGTCTTCTCCCCCTTCTCGAGATTGCACGGCCTCTATGAATAGATCCGCCAAAGTCGTCTGCACCTTTGGATGTAGATGGATTTCCGGCTGTTCGAGGATTACCGTGGTGTGGGGCTGGGCATAGAAGCATTGCACTACCACTGGCAACACTTGTGAAACGCCAAATCCCACGTCCGGCAGGTTTACCAACTCCTTTGAAGTGCCAGCGCGAACAAGCACCTCGTATTCTTTGCGATGCTCGGCAATCTGCTTTACTTGGAATTCTTGCAGCAGCCCTAGTTCGCTCAGCCATCGCGCGATGACAACTTGGAATGGCTGCGTCCATTTTTTGTAGCCGGGACCGATGTTACGCGAAGCAGCGGCAAGCATGGCTTCGACGGCACGTTCGCCGTGCCAACCGACATGTTCAGGTACTTCACCAGACCATATGTAGGACCGTGCGGGGTAGGTTCGGAGGGGCCCCAAATACTGGAGGCGCTTTAGCTGCTTTTCCAATTCCAGTGCTAAGTCACTCGTGAATCCAGCATTTTGGTAGTAGGCACCGACTTCATCAGGAAAAGCATAAAAGCGAATCGGTGCAGGCAATTTCCACGGTCGGCCTTGATTGCGCACGAGATTGTAGTTTTCCGCGGACAGGTCATATTTTGTCGTTACGCCCAAGTCGGGGGGTTTCATCTCCACCGAAACGGAAGTATCTGTGTCTTTCAAGAGATATTGGAACCTGCGAACGTGCTGCCGGGTTCCCTTTGGGTCCGAGGCAATTCTTGCACTGAAATGAATCGTATGGCCGGTAACGCTGTGGTACGAAATTGGATCGCGTACTTCCATTTCCTTAGGTAGATTCCAAGCGAGGCTAAACTCGATCTCGTTTGTTAGATCGTGCTCAAAAACTAGGTCTCGGAAAGTTCCGAGTTCGACCGGAGTGTTTCGATCACCAGGATGCAGCACCCGATGGCGGTCCGGCGATTCCGCAGTCTGCCGTAGCATGAGCAGGAATTGCAGAATACTTGTCTTCCCTGCACTGTTGCCACCGAAGAAGACCGTAATCGGTGCGAGACGGATTTTCCCCGTGTTGCGCCAAGCCTTAAAATTCGTGATAGAGAGTTCGGTAAGCATTTCTTAGCTTTCGACTACCTGCATTGTTTCGCGCTCCGACTCGCAAGTCTAGCAAATGTTAGTCGATACAGGTAAGCGAACAGAAGGGCACGCCCTGACACTTCTCGCGCGTGCCACCCCCGCGTCCGCCGTCGTGGTTCAGTCAACTGTGTACGAGTTTTCACAATGCATGAACGTCCCACGGGCGACGTCGTATCGGGCGCAATACTCTGTTCTGTGAGTGTGGCCAAAAGTGTCGCGGTAAGTGACAGTACCAAATACATATAATCGCCCCGAACCGGACCTTATGGCGTCGGCGTATTTGCTATTTAATGGCGGCACAAGTCCCTGAGTTTGCGGGCTATATGCGCTCGCAGGCACGGTGCCGATTGAATTAAGCAAGTTCGGCGTCACACTGGCGTAGGCAACTGCTCGAACATCAGTCTCGGGAGTGCGCGAGTCCGCAACCGTAAGCAGCATAGTTGTGTCGACATTTGTAGCGGGCGTGCGCCCTGAGTTAAGCCAGTTCACTTGAGTCAGTAAATCACTTCCGGCCTTAATGGGTCTGAGTAAAGTAGTATTCACCGGATTGAGGTATGCACGCTCCGCGATGTGCACTGACCGCTCTGCCATCGCAACACTTTGTCGCGCTTCGTACGCCTGCCATAAAGCGAAAAACGCCGCGAGACTCGAGACAAGAATGGCGGCAACCGCGAGGCGGCGGTTGATACGGTTTGTACTGTTCTGCTGTTCTTCGCGCAAGCGTGACGCCGCAGAATCGGCTACCGCGGCGAGCCGCCGAATTTCTTCATCAGACTGGCGTGGCTGAGAAACTTCCATTCTGCAAATCCTACCACACACGCAGTTTTCTTGTTGTTCCGGATGCCCCATCCCCGCCGCAAACGTTGGTGAGTGTGTAGCGAATCGCCGTGGATGAACGAAAGGGCGGACGCATGGGTCTGCCCCTACCCTTCGACTCGCTTTGCTCACTCAGGGTGAACAAGGGACTGGTTCACAGGACAAAACCGGAGACAGACGGGACGTTTTCTGATATTTTTCCTGCCTGTTGCACGACGGGCTCGTGTCGTTGCGGTGGACGTTGCGCACCACGTCACGCAGCGAGGGAATGCGCGGCAGTTCGTGCTCCCTCACCACCACCCGACCTCGGAGGTTCTATGAAGCGAGTCACTGGCATTGGCGGCATCTTCTTTAAGGCCAAAGACGCTCCGGCGCTACAAGCTTGGTACAAACAACACCTCGGAATCGATGTCCAAGTCTGGGGCGGAGCTGCCTTCGATTGGACCGACGCCGAGGGCAAGCCGGTTGCAGGCACAACTGCCTGGTTAATCGATCCGCAAGAAAGTGATCACTTTGCGCCCAGCACTGCAACTTTCATGGTCAATTACCGGGTGGAGGATCTCCTCGCCCTGGTCAAAGTCTTGCGCGAAGAAGGCTGCAACGTTCTCGAGAAGATCGACGACTCCGAGTACGGGAAGTTTGGCTGGGTCATCGATCCAGAAGGAAACAAGGTAGAACTTTGGCAACCGCCTGCCGGCCAATGACCAGGGCAGTCGGCCTCAGCACGAATCTGCGGCCTCACCCTTCGCTCCAGCCGACCTGCTACGGCTGGCTTCGCCAGGTGCCCCATCCTTCGGGTTGTGAAGGGTGAGGATAGTAAACGATCAGCCGCTCGCTCACTCCGTGGTGAACAACAACAGTGGTATCCTCTCAAGGCGCATTGCGGCCAAGGCGAGAGATTTTTGTGTCTGCCGCGCTAAAGCGCGCCGCTACATGTGCGCAAATAGAAGAGTGGAGATACAGTGCAGGAACGTCTTCAAAAATTGATTTCGCGCGCAGGCGTCGCTTCGCGACGCCATGCGGAGCAGCTTATCGTGACAGGGCAGGTGACGGTGAACGGTCACCTGGTCACCACACTGGGCAGCAAGGCCGATGCGGAGACGGATCACATCAAGGTCGGCGGAAAGCTGCTGCAATTTTCGGGAGCGCGGATTTATCTGGTCCTCAACAAGCCGGCCGGGTGCGTGGCGACGATGAACGATCCCGAAGGGCGGCAGAGCCTGCGCGATTTTCTGCACGGCGTGCCGGGCCGCGTTTTTCCCGCGGGACGTCTGGACTTTCACAGCGAAGGACTGCTGCTGCTGACCAACGACGGCGAACTGGTGAACCGTCTGCTGAAAGTTTCCGGACATTTGCAGCAGGTGTACTGCATCAAGGTGAAAGGGCCGCTCAGCGCGGAAGTTTTGTGGAAGGTGCAGCAGACGGCCGGAGCGCGGCTCGCGCCGCTGAAGGGACGCAACGCGGCACCCAACCCGTGGTATGAGGCGACGGTCACGGAAGCGAAGAGCGATGTGCTGCGGCAGACCCTGGGGCGGTTGGGCCATCACGTGGAAAAAATCCGGCGCGTGAAGCTGGCCGAACTGGAGCTGGGCGCAATCGAGCCGGGACAACATCGCATGTTGAGTGAAGGCGAAGTGGCCGGGCTGGTCCGCGCGGTGGCACGCACGGAACAGTTCGGAAGAACAAAGCCGACCATTCCCATTCCGTACCGGGCAACACAATCCGCAAGCCCAAGGCGAGCGCCCGCGCGGCCACAGTCCGGCGGCGCGGCGCGTTTTGGCAGCGGCAAGCCCGCAGCGACGCAGAATTATCGGGGAAGGCCGTCGGGAAAACCGAGTGGCGCTCCATCAAGGCCATCATTCGGGCGAGGGCCACGCCCCGGCGGCGCGCGACCCGCCACGCCTCCTCAATTTCCGAAGAAACGGTGGAGCAGACCGGGTGGGACTCCGGCAGGGCCCACTCGTGGACACGGAATGGGCCACGGAAGCGCGCGGCCAGCCGGTCCGCCGCGGAAATTTCAGGGAGCGCAACCTAGGGCGGGCACATTTCGACATCGCTCAGGGCAGGCGCAGGGCCGCCCCTACGGAGATGGCCCGCCGCGGCAATTCTCAGGAAAGCCTCCGGGAAAGCCATGGGGTAAACCAACAGGAAGCCAATCGAAGTGGAAGACCGGAAACAAGGGAGGGCGCGGGCCTCGCGGCCGCTCCGGCAGACCGGCAGATCACAAAAGGACCCCTCGCGGATGACAAAACCCCTGCACGACCATGTTCCAGAATTCATTCGCGAAATTGATCCCTACCGTCCGGGCAAGCCCATCGAAGAAGTCGAGCGCGAGCTGAACATCCGCGCGGTGAAACTGGCGTCGAACGAAAACCCGCTGGGGCCTTCGCCGCTGGCGGTGGAGGCGGTGCGGAAATACGTGTCGGAGAGCAACCGCTATCCCGATGGCGGCGGGCACTACCTGCGGGAAAAGCTTTCGCGACGGCATAATGTTCCCATGGAAAATATTTTTTTGGGCGAAGGGTCGAGCGAGCTCATCGACCTAACGGCGCGCATCCTGCTGCGCCCGGGCGAAGAAGGACTCACCACCGAAGGCACGTTTCCGCTGTACCGCATTTCGATTCGCGCGGCGGGCGGGACGCTGGTGAAAGTGCCGCTGCGCGACTACGCCTTCGACCTCGACACCATCGCGCGCGCGATCACGCCGCGCACACGCGTCATCTATCTTTCCAATCCGAATAATCCCACCGGCACAATGTTTTCGCTGCAGGAATTCGGGGCGTTCTTCCGGCGCATCAGCGAGACGTGCGAAGCGCTGGTGGTGCTCGACGAAGCGTATTGCGACTACGTGGAGGGCGAAGATTTTTCGCTCTCCATGCGCATTGCGTGCAACGCGCCGAACCTGCTGGTGCTGCGCACGTTTTCAAAAGTGTATGGACTCGCGGGAATGCGCGTGGGCTACGGCGTGGGGCCGGCGGACCTGCTGCTCGAAATGAATAAGCTGCGCACGCCGTTCAACACGTCGAACGTGGCGCAGGCCGCGGCGCTCGCGGCGCTCGACGACACGGAGCACGTGCGGAGGTCGCTGGAATCCAACCGCGCAGGCATGAAGCAGATTACGGCAAGCCTGAAGACGATGGGTATTCAGTACGTGCCGTCGCACGCAAATTTTCTGCTCATCGAAATGGGGCACGATTCGAAAGAAATTGCCGCGGCACTGCTGAAGCACGGCGTGATTGTGCGGCCCATGGGCTGGATGGGATTTCCGACGGCGATCCGCGTCAGCGTGGGGACGAAGGTAGAGAATGCGAGCTTCCTGGAAGCGTTGACGCGTGTGCTAGCCGCGATTGCAAAATGAATTCTCCACCTAAGGCGCAGGATCCCATCACCGAGATTCTCAAGACCTCGAAAGTGATCGCTGTCGTGGGGCTATCTTCGCGGCGGCAGCGGCCGAGTTACGGCGTGACGGAATACATGCAGGGCGCCGGCTACCGAATTATTCCCGTGAATCCAAACGAAACGGAAGTGCTGGGCGAGAGATGTTTTGCGCGGCTAGAGGATATTCCGGGTCCGGTGGACATCGTGAACATTTTTCGGCGCTCGGAATATGTTCCCACGATTGTGGAGAGCACGATCCGCATCGGGGCGAAAGCGGTGTGGATGCAGGAAGGCGTCATGCACGCAGAGGCAGCGGAGACGGCGAGGCAGGCGGGGCTGGTGGTGGTGATGGATTTGTGCATTCTGAAAGAGCACGTGAAGAGGAAGGGATCAGGGGAGAGGGGTTAGGGGTCAGGTTACAGGGCTCAGGTTCCAAGTGTCGGGTGACAGGTGGCCCCGCGGCTACTCGAACTTCGCTTGTGGTATGCGGGACATGCGGCGGGAAAATCAAGAATCGACGTTAATGTTGACCAGGGGATTATCGGGCGCTTCAGAGGCTTGGTAGAGCGATACGGGCGCGCGGTCCTTCTTATCCAACTGATCCAAAGGCCATGCAGGCTGCTGGGAGGCGCTGCTGGGCACCTGCAATTCAGGCATCGCTGGCGCTCGAAACAATTTCAGGCAGGGTTTCGCCAGCCACTGCGCCCATCGGACGGCGCGGTTCCCGCGCGCACTGTCCGTGGCGATACCCGTGTTGGCGTACATTTGCCGGTAGAGTTTCGAGATCAAGACAAACGCCAGGCGGCTGCGCAGGGACTTGACACAGCGTGACCGCTTCCAAATCAATCGAAGGCTATAAAAGCTGTCCCAAACACCTTGGGTGCGCCGGCGGATCTCCTCATCGGACATGACCGGATGGGACATGTACACCTTGGGTCGGAGGGCCTGGGGAATGAGCCAGTAGCGGGTCAGAGGAAAACCTGCAATCCGGGTAGGGTCGCTCTCCATCAACTTTTCCCAGCGCAGGAAATCCACCGTACCGGGAAACGGCGTCAACATGACGAACTGCGCAAAGGTCAAGTCCGCCTCCGCCGCCAGCGCGGCGGTCGCCTCGAAGGTGTCAGCGCGGTCGGTGTGAAGTCCAAAGATGAATGAGCCCAGGACGTGCACGCCGTGTTGGCGGAAAGTGCGCAGCCTCTCCACGAGGCTTTGTCCTGCGGAGTTGAACTCCTTGTGGATGGCCTTCAGTCCTTCCGGAGTGACCGATTCGACTCCGACCAGGGCTCCGCGAATCCTGGCCTTGCGCATGGCGTCCAGGAATTCGGGATCTTCTGCTGCTTCCATGGTGATTTGCGTGTAGAACACCGTGTCCGGCGGCAGCTCGGCCAGGCGTGCCATCAGTTCAAATCGCTCCTGGCGCATCGTCTGCAATTCGCCGAGGCGGTGCTGCCCATTTTGACGCCTGGCGAGCTCCAAGTCTTCCAACGTGACCGGATAAAAGTTGTCGTCGGCGAGGGCAATGAAACGGAAGCCCATGCGACGCAGTTCGACAATTTCGCCGATGATCACATCGGAAGCTCGTTGGCGAGGCCGTTGGCCGTCCGTGCGCCACACGGAGCAAAACGAACAGTGCTTGGGACATCCCCGCACCGTCTGAACCGAAGCCCACATGTAGCTATCGGGCGGCATCAACTCCCACCGCGCGGGCACGAATTGGTCGGCCTCGATGCGCCCACCTTCATAGACCTGTTGGAGGCATCCGTTTGTGCAATCGGCTAAAACCTTTGCCCAGACGATATCCCCATCGCCCTTCACCACCGCATGCGCACCGCCCAACTGGAACGCTTCCTGGGGGTAGAGGCTCGTGTGAATACCCCCGAAGATCACGTGCGCTCCACGCTCGCGGGCCACGCGCCCTATCTCGTAGCCGCGCAGCGCATTGCCGCTATGAATTCCGATGCCGACCACATCACCCGGTTGAATCTGCGCGCTGGCGATGGGCGCAAGCGTTTCGTCCGCAAGCACGGGGTCCCCGAAGGAACGCGGAGTGGCAGCGGCAAGTACGTAAAGCCATCGCGGCGTAATAACCCCTACGCCAAACGAGACGTGACTCGGATTGACCAGATGCACGCGCATGCAGGCTTGCTCCCTTCTTGAGCGAGGAGGTGCCAAAGGCTGAGCGTCTGGCCAATCGTGGAAATCATAAAGACACTCACCAGGCCGGAATCTTAAGTCGCGCCCGGGCTTATGTCAAAGCATTGTGCGCGGCGCATCTATCCGCAGAAATGACTTGGGCCGATAGTGGACAGTGCGTTTGTGGGAGATGAGCTGCAATGCGGGCCATTGTAGAGTTCTGAAAGCGTCCCCGAGGGCACGCCATTTGCTTCTCCGGACGATCGGTTGAGTTTTATGCACCCTTCGCGCAGAATCGGGCGCGCGCTTGCAGTTTGAGGAGGGAGCATGAGAACGACGAGATCTATGACGTGGATTTTCCTGATCCTCTCCGCAGCATTTTTCTGTGTGCGAGACTTCCGCTGGGCACTGGACCTGAGCGTACTTAATTTCGAAGCCTCCCGCCTGGGAAATGACTGGCCCAGCAACCAGGAAGACGCAGAATGGATTGAGAGTCTGAGGCCATGGAAAGTCCCCCAAGCAAGTTTGCAAGCGCTTCTGCAAAGGGGAGAGCAAGGAGGAGATGCCCAAGCAGTGGCATTCGCGGCCCTGCACCTCGACGATGCGAAAGAATCCTTGCGTGCTGCCGAGCGGGCCGTAGCCCTCGATGCGCGCCTGACGTGGATCGGATACTACCTGGTGCCGCGCGTGATCCGAGACGCAGCCGATCGGGAGATCGCCGCCAAGATCCGGGATTGGCTCGCGAGGCTGCAGGCCATGGAACCAGATAATGCGCTCGGCTTCAGTCTGGAAGCCGATTTTATCCGCGATCAGATTTATGATTTTCCGAGTGTCCGCCGGAATCAGGGAAGCGTGGACGCCGCACTGCTGTCCACACAGACACAGTGGCTGAAGGCCATGGAAAAGGTGTTTTCGCGGCCGCACTATCGCACCTCCCGAGCGCGACTGTTCCAACTAGAGCGGAGTGTATTGCAGCGCGAAGGCTGGGCCACTCCCGCGACTTTTCTGGCGCATTGGGAGACCTACCCGCTGGGGAATCTGCTGATGTATCGGGACTACGCCCTTTACAAAGTCTCTTATCTCGCGCCCAAGGCGGAGGCGGAAAAGAAGGACGACGAAGCAATGCGTCAGTATCTGGAGACCTGCGCGTTCGGCCAGCGAATGGAGGAAGAGGGCGGGACCTTCGTGGAATATCTGATCGGAATTTCAATCGACGAGACCGGCGCCGAGGCTCTCGCCGAGAAGCTCCGAAAATCCGGCCGAACTGCCGAGGCCAGCGCCGTGGCGCAGCGCGTGAAGCAATACGAGTCGGAGTTGGCTGTATTGAGGCGTCGTGAGAGCCGGAATGCGAATGAAGAGTGGACTCGTCTGTTCTCTCGTGTGCTGGCCGTGGCCATCCTTGTTTTCGGCGCGCTCAGCCTGCTCTCTGTTCTCTATGTCCGGTTCAAGGCCTGGCACCGACCGCAAGAGCGGGGAGCCTTCTTCCAGATGGCCTCGACGGCTGAAAGCTATCTGCCCGCGCTGCTGTTTGTCAGTTGTGTGGGGCTGTTCATTGTGTATGCGCCCTACGCAAACAACTTCCACCACTACATGACCCTCTCCGAGCCCAACCCAAACCTGGAGAATTTGAGCGAAGACATATTTCCGTTCGCCGAGCTATTCAGTTTTGGGGGCATCGCGTTGCACTCGAACTTCCACCTGTACCTTTATTGGGCGGCCGGCGGACTCGCGGTGCTCTTTGGTGTTGAAGCGGCGATGAAAAAGAAGCGGGGAAGGCGCGCTTAGGGCACAGCTTGTTTTGCTTTGTATCCATCGCGCACGATGACCTGGTATTTCACGACCTTGCCCGTATCATCCACCAATTCCACTATGATTTTGCGGAAGGAACCGTCCTGCGCACGATTGGTGGGGGAATAGGAAATGGAATACTGATTGTGAATCGCCTGTGCAATTTCAGCGAATATTTCGCGTAACTGGCCATTGAAAATCGGGAAATAAGCTCTTCCTCCGGTCATCCTGGCGAAAGATTTTAACTGATTGTCCGCCTGCAAGAATTCCTGGCTACAAGTGAAGCTGGTGATGGGGCAGAGGTACTTCATGAGACCGTGCGTTTCTGCGTACTCCCGGAGAGACTGACCGGTGCCAACCGCATAAATGGAGATGTCTCTGGAGCCTTGGACCTTTTTTAATACCTGGTCCAGAGTTTTCTTGCTAAACGTATCGCGTCCGCTGGAAACCAGAATGATGCACTTGCGCCCCTCGATGGATTCGAGGCGGTCGATTGTGTCGTACAGGGCGTCAAACAGGTTGGTTTCAGCGGACATCGTCATGCCGGGTTGCAAAAGGGCGAGGCCGCCATAGATGGCGCGTTTGTCCTGGGTAAAATCCTGCAAGATGTGCGGTCTGATGTCATAGCTGATCAAGGCGACCCAATCTTCCTTTTTGAGACTGCTTGTAAAAACACCAGTAGTATTGATGGAATCTGTCTGAAAAGAATAAAAGAACTGACTGTTGGCGAACTCCGTTAGAAGTACGGCAGTGATGGGTGCCTGTGACTGGCTGAAGCTGGTGATGGTCTGCGGGACACCGTCTTCCAGGACGCGAAAATGTTCGCGCTTGAGGCCGGGAATGAACAGCCCGTCCTTTGACATGACGCTCACATCCAGCATGACCACCGGAACGTCCACCTTGATTTGCGGCGGGGCGAGCGGAGCCGGACTCATCCGTGAGTTTGCCTGGGCGAACGGCAAGGCCGTCGCGGCAGTCAACAATGAGAGGAAGACACAAAAGCTGGGGAGGGTGGCAGTCTGAAAACGGCGAGTGGCCATGAGCTGAATCACCAGAGATGCGTGAGTATACACGGACAGACTCCAAGGGAACAGAATCCTTCTACATTTGAAAGTGGGTGAGTTTGCGTTTGCGCAGAAAGCAGTGCAGGCATGTCTGACTGCGCCGTTTGTTCTAAATTGCTATTGCTTCGCGCAGCCAAGAGTGGCTGCGCTACTCCGTGAACTGACGCACTGCTGATTCCGGTGAATGATCGAGCTAGCGAATGGAAAAGACTTGCAGAGGGCGGGCGCCGGGAGCGGTGACGGCGAGCCAGCGTCCGTCGGGGGAGATGGCGAAGTTCTGGAAGAGAAGGCCGGAAAGCGCGGGCTGGAGATCGGCGTCGCGAAAATCTCTTTCCGTTGCTGCCGGGAAAGGTCTGGCCGGTGCGGCGGACAAATCTTTTGCAGGGGCGGCGGCGGGGCGCGCTTCGAGCGGGGAAAGTTTGAGCCAGGCGAGGCTGCCAGAGCGGCGTCCGGAGCCTGTGCCGCGCGCGGAGGTGTCAAACGTGCCGCGCTTAATGAGGATGCGCTCGTCGTCGTTGGCCCAGGCGTAGGCGCCGTAGCCCACGCGGATGCGGCCCACGCGGTCGGGGCGAGCGACTTCGCGGACTTCGAGAATTTCCTGGTCGCGAAAATACGCCACTAATTTTCCGGAAGGCGAAACGCTCAACTGGCCGGCAAAGGCGGAGAGCTGGGCGAGTTCGCGGCGGTCTTTTTTTTGCAGGTCGAGCCAGACGAGGCGGATGGGGCCGCTGAGGTTGGTGTCGCGCTCGATGGCCACGGCAAAGCTGCCGGCGGCGGGACGCAGGTCCCAGGCCACGGAGGAAAAAGTCCGCTCGGGGAAGGGAGTGTCGCCGCCGCTGGACGCGGCGCGCAGCGTGCGGATGTCGAAGAGCAACTTCGGCTGCATGGCTTCGTGCATGAAGGCCACCGTGGCACCGTCGGTGAGCCAGGCGGAGTTTCCGGCGCCCTCGATCAATGCCGGGCTTCCGGCGATGTGGACTTCTTTTCCGGCGGCGTCGAGCAGCCAGGTGGCGTAGCCTTCTTTGGTTTCGCCGTGCTCGCTGGTCATCGTGCTGGTGTACATCTCCACGGCGAGGCGCGCGCCGTCCGGAGACCAGCGCAGCGATTGAATGGCGTAGCTGAACGGCTCCGGCCCGCGGAAAAGTTTTTGCCCTTCAATAATGCGCGTTTTTTTGCCGTCCATCGTGGCGACCCAGATATCGTCGCGCTGCACTTGGAGCTTTTTTTCGCCGAAGATGTGGCGGACGGCGTAGGCAATGCGGCCGTCGGGGGCGAAGGCGAAGGCGGTGACTTCTTCGTTGATGGTGAGGGCAGGGACGGATTGCGCGAGAGACGGAGGCGCAAAAAGAAAAATCATGCAGACGAGAAAGATGGCGGAAACAGCGACCACGTGACAGGGAGAGGGCGAAGAGACGGTGAGATTCTTCGTCCGCCCAGGCGGACTCAGAATGACAGCGGCAGGATGCTTTGCTTCGCTCCCTCGCATCCGCTTCCCTCGGCTTCCCTCGGGACGAGCGGGACAAGTCAGAATGACAGACACTGCGTTCATGGCTGGGGCTTCTCAGGGCCCTTGGCTTTGATGCGGCGAATCTCGTCCATGCGCTGACGCAGACGCTGCTCGAAGCCCTGCGCGGTGGGGCGGAAATAGGTGCGCTCGCGGAGGGCGGTGGGGAGACAGGGCATGGACGTCACTTTGTCCTCGACGTCGTGCGCGTATTGGTAGCCCTGGCCATAGCCGACATCCTTCATCAGGCCCGTGACTGCATTGCGCAAGTGCAGCGGGACAGGCTCGGCCACAGTGCGCTGCGTGTCGTCCTGCGCTTCGCCGTAGGCGACGTAGAGCGCGTTCGACTTCGGCGCGAGCGAAAGATAGACGGCGGCTTGCGCCAACGCAAGATTGCCTTCCGGCACGCCGACAAAATCCACCGCCTGCATGGCGGCGATGGTGATGGGCAGCGCATTCGGGTCGGCGAGGCCGATATCCTCGCTGGCCATGCGCACCAGGCGGCGGGCAATGTAGAGCGGGGCCTCGCCGGACTCGAGCATGCGCGCGAGCCAGTAGAGCGCGGCGTCGGGATCGGAATTGCGCACGCTTTTGTGCAGCGCGGAAATCAGATTGAAGTGCTCTTCGCCGGACTTGTCGTACTGGAGGAGTTTCCGCTGCAAGACGTCCTGGAGTTGCGCTTGCGAGATGGCGCGGCGGCCGGCGGCGTCCGGACGCGTGCCGAGCGCGACGGCTTCGAGCGCGTTGTAGGCGGCGCGGGCGTCGCCATCGGAATAGACGGCGATGCGGGTCAGAAGCTCGTCGGCGATTTCGATGTTTTGCGTGGCGAGGCCGCGCTCCGAATCGGCGAGCGCGCGCTGCAACAAGGTGACAATCTGCTCCGGGCTGAATGGGCGAAGTACGTGTACGCGCGTGCGCGAGAGCAGCGGAGCAATTACTTCGAACGAGGGATTTTCCGTGGTAGCGCCGATGAGCACGATGTTGCCGGCTTCGACGTGGGGCAGAAAGGCGTCCTGCTGGGCTTTGTTGAAGCGGTGCACTTCGTCCACAAAGACGATGGTGCGGCGACCGTGGTGGCGCAATTTTTCCGCGGCGGACATGACTTCTTTTATTTCTTTGATGCCGGCCAGCACCGCGCTGAAGGGCAGAAATTCGGACTTGGTCATTTGCGCGATGATGCGCGCGAGCGTGGTCTTGCCGCAGCCGGGCGGCCCCCAAAGGATCATGGAGGAAAGTTCGTCACGCTCGATCTGCGTGCGCAGGGGTTTGCCCGGACCGAGCAGATGCTCCTGGCCGACAAATTCCTCCAGGGTTTGCGGACGCATGCGCTCCGCCAGAGGCCGCGAGCCGCGATCGGATTCCGTTTTCGCAACTGTGCCGAAAAGTCCCATTACTTTTCCCACACAGCGTTGCGCTGGCGCGCGGCTTCGTAGAGCAGCACGGCAGCGGCGACGGCGGCGTTGAGCGATTCGACCGGCGCGGCAAGCGGAATGCGCACGCGCTGGTCGGCGGCGCGTTCGATTTCCGGCGGCAGGCCCGCGCCTTCGTTGCCGATGAGTAGCGCGCAGGGCGATTTTAAGTCCAAAGCGGACGGATGAAGTGCTGCGCCGGTTTCGTCGGAAGAAGCAGCGTAGATTTGCAAGCCCGCGACGCGAAGCTGCGCGATGATGATGGCTGGGGCGATTCCGCTGACGATGGGCAGGCGCAACGCGGAACCCGCCGAGCCACGCAGTGCTTTTGGAGAAAACGGCTGCGCAGTGCCGCGCGCGGCGACCGCGCCCGTCGCGCCAAAGGCTTCCGCGGAGCGCACAATCGTGCCGACGTTGCCGGGGTCCTGCACGCCGACCATGACGACTACGAGAGGCGTGCCGCCTTTCAGAAGATCGTCGAAGCTGGTTTGCCGGGGGCGCAGCATCGCAGCGATGCCTTGCGGCGTTTCCGTGCCGGTGACGGAATCGAACAGGCGGTCGGAGGTGCGCAGTAGTTGCACGGCGCGGGTGAGACGCGGGGAAAGTTTTCCCAGATGGCGTTCGCCGGCGGCGCTGACGAGCACCGCGTCAATGGCGAGGCCGCTGCGCAAAGCTTCCTGAACGAGGTGGACGCCTTCGACGGCGATGGAGGCGTCTTCTGGCGCGCCCTTCAACGCGGCGCGAAATTTTTTGAGCCAGCGGTTTTCGCGGCTGGTGAGCACTTCCGCGCGACGCACCTCGATGGAGGCGTGCTGGGACATGGCGATGAGCGTATCAAAGCGAGGTGCGCGGGTAAAGAAGGGCAGGGTGCAACGATTTGTGATTGAGAGATTTCTGATTGAGTGATTTAGGATTTGTCATTTGCGCTGCGCGCGGGGAAGAGAAGGCGCCTCCGGCAGGGAGGTGCGCGCTGCGCGCGGTTGTTCTGTACTATCCCGATAGAGCGGGCTGCCGCTTAGGGCGTTAGCTTGCCTGTCTTGGCGTCGATCGCGTAGAGATACCCCTGGTCCACGCGGTTCGTTCCAGAGTAGCTCACGGTCGGCGAGGTCAGGAAAATCCTGCCCCCAGAAATCAGCCGTGCGGACTCGCGCCCATTCCCCTTGAAGGACCACAACTCCTTGCCCGTGGCTGCATCAATGGCGTGGAGATGCCCTCCGCCTGCATAAACAACTCCGTCACGGACCATGGCAACGTCCCCCGCGCTTTGTGACCATTTCTCCTGTCCGGTAGTAAGGGCCAGCGCGTGCAGCGTGTCTTTCGGCCGCATGATTGAACCTTTGTGGGTGACCACGTAAAGATGCTGGTCGTCCGCGCTGAGATCGCCTTGAATCTCGTGCGCGCTGAAACTCCAGAGCTGTCGCCCTGTTTCCAGTTCCGCCGCAAACAGACTCTTGTCAGTGGAGAAGCAGATCGTGTTGCCGGCGATGAGCAGCCGCAACGGTCCGTACAATTGGTCTGCGCCAAGCTTCCACCGGACTTGGCCATCTCCTGCGTTGATCGCATACAGCGTTGCATGATGCGAGCTGGAAAGGATAGAGGACTGTGTCGCGACAAAGACGAGTCCCTTGGCGGCTACCGGCGCGGTAATGTCAATGTCGTCTACGCTGGTGACCCATTTTGCCTTGCCCGATTCCGGGTCGACTGCATATAGGAAGCTCTTCTTTGATTCATCCGATCCAATATAGGGCCAGGCAGTCAGGAAGATGACGCCATCGCCCAAGACCAGCCCTTCCGGAGCGCGCTTCCTTCCAAGATTCGTTGGAATCTCCTGCAAGGTTTCAAACAGCCACTTCCTTTTGCCGGTGAGGGCATCAAGGGCGTGAAGGCCGTCCTCAGTTACGAAGTAAACCGTACCGTCCCTGAGGATCGCAGCCGGCTTTTCGATACTTGTGTAGTTGTTGGAGGCCATCCCGGAACCTGCCAAATGTGACCATTTCTTCTTCCCGGTTGCGGCGTCGATGGCATAGAACGAGCGATCGCCGGAGCCGATGAAGATCGTTCCATTCTCGACCGCGGGCGTCATGTCCACCCTTCTTATTCCTTGTCCCATTTGCTTTTCTGCGGCATTCATTCCGGCGACCATTTGGTCGACAGCGCTGGTACCACGAGGCACAGTTATGACTTGGGGGCTGGAAGTGGCTGGCGAGAGGCTCTCCCCGGTCTGAAAGCGCCACTTCGTCTCTCCAGTTTTGGGGTCCAGTGCATAGACCGCGCCATCCGCCGATCCCACGTAGAGCACGCCGTCGGCAATCACGGGACTCGAACCACTCTCGTCGAACTTGATTTTCCAGCCCGTGGTCGCTAGCTGCGAGGTGTCATCCGCGGGGTTTCGAGCGGCTCCGGTCGAAAGCAAACCGGAGACGAGGAGAACAGAAAGGAGCCACTGAGGGCCGATGCGGCGTTGCAGAGTAAGCACTGCGCCAGCCTGCCTTCTTCTGATACTTCCGCGATTATTTAATCTCTGTGTAGCACAATGCGCCAGCAACTCCTCCCCTGTCAATTGCAGATCGCCATGGCTGTGGTTGCGTGGCATCGCGGCTGGTGAGCACTTCCGCGCGACGCACCTCGTTGGAGGCGTGCTGGGGCATGGCGATGAGCGTATCAAAGCGAATTGCTGGGGTAAAGAAAGGGGAGGGCGATTTGTGATTGGGTGAATGGTGATTGAGTGATTTAGAAGGGCGATCCAAATGGCAACCTGTGCAAGAGTGGCGCAGGTTGCCGCTTCATACTGCCCCGAGGCGGTGGCCTCGGGGGGCTCGGAACCAAGTATTGGCGATCGTGCCGGACAGGCTGAAAGCCTGTCCCACAAGTGCGCGTTGAGCCGCCCTACCTGAGCTACGGAGTAGAGACGTGGCAACCTGCGCAAAAGCGGTGCGGGTTGCCGCTACATTTCATATGCTCGTACGGGAATGCGGGCAGGAGTCATGTTGCGATTGGGGCTGGTGCTCGCCGCTCTAACGGCGGCTATGGTGACGAGTGCGTGTTTGGGTTGGCTACCCACCCAGCCGAGCAAGAAAGACATTGCGGGCGACCAAAAGCGGGAGGCTGCCTATCAGGCAACAATGAAGTCCTACTCCGAAGCGCTCAAGCCGGGGACGACGCGCAGAGAGGTGGAGGATTATCTGCGAGCACGTCAGACGACATTTGGACGATGGGGTGGTACGCTCAAGGATCCGGCACAAACGGACGTAATTACGATCGGAAAACTTTGGAAGCCATGGTTCTGCAGTGAACATAACGTGTATATCAAATTCCATTTTTCGCGTCTCAACCAACACGCCGACCCGACGCAAGGTGTGCTTGACTCGGACGTGTTGACGAATATCGAAAGGGAAGATCGATTGGAAGGTTGTCTGTAGCCGTGGTGAGCTACAAAAAGAACAAAGCGGCGTCAAGCCGCCGCACTCCAAAGGTTAGGTCGCGGGCTTTTTGTTGCGCGGGGGAATGGCGCTGTGATAGTTTGCGGCGAGCGACCCTGCTGCCCCCTTGCAGACTATTCGGTTTGCGGGAGAGCGAGCGCAAACTTTGTCAGCCGAGATCCTGAAAGTCCAACGGCAGGCGCCGGAAGCGCCTCACATTCAATACGCGGCGAGCTTCATCATCCGCGGAGCCGTGATTGCAATTCCCACCGATACGTTTTACGGGCTGGCGACGGACCCGTTTAATCTGAGCGCTGTGGAACAAATCTACCGCGTGAAGGGCCGTCCGGAAACGCGCGCGCTGCCCATCCTGGTGAATTCGCTGGAGCAGGCGGTGACGCTGGCGCGGGACCTGCCGCGGTCGTTTCTCATGCTGGCGGAGAAATTCTGGCCGGGGGCGCTGACGTTGATTGTGGACGCGACGCACAAGCTGCCGCTGAAAGTCACCGCAAACACGGGTCGCGTCGCGCTGCGCTGGCCGAACTCGCCGGTGGCCTGCGCCGTTATTCAGGCGGCGGGGATGCCGGTGACGGGCACGAGCGCAAACGTGTCGGGATTTCCCGCGTGCGCGAGCGGCGACGAGGTGTTTCGCCAGATGGGTGACCGTCTGCCGCTGATCATTGATTCCGGCGCGACCGGCGCGGCGCTGGGGTCCACCATCGTTGAACTGCGCGGGGAAGAATGGCGCATCATCCGCGAAGGGGTGCTGGCGGAGACTGAAATTCGCGACGTGCTGGGCGAATGAAGAGAATGAGTGATTGAGTGAATGGTGATTAGATGATTTAGGGAGCGCGACCTGAGGTGAGATCCTTCGTCCCGATAAACACCATCGGGACTCAGGATGACAGCGTAAAACCTACACCCAAAAACAGGACCAAACAGAACCAAACTAGACCAAACAACAAGGGAGCGGCTCCGCAAGGGCGGAGAGCTGTCGATGCGGAGGGCTGTCGGGCAGAAAGACGGGCCCCCGCAGACCCATCCGGGGCAGGCGTGAGCTACAAAATTGGAGGATAGCTAATATTGCCGAGGATGGCAGGATGCTTCGCGCCGGTGGCGGAGGGAAGATTCGCGGGGCGGCGGTGCCAAGTCTCATAAGCGAGGATGGCGAAGGCGAAGGCTTCTTTGGCGTCTTCGGGGACGCCGAGCGCGGCGGAGGGAAGAAGTTGAATTCCGGGCAGGCCGTCCGCGAGTTGTGTGCGAATGAGCGGATTGTGCGCGCCGCCGCCAGAGAGGATCAGTTCCTGGATGGCGTGACGGCGCAAAACGAAACGGCGCAGCGCGTCCATGATGGAAAGCGCGGTGAGCACGGTGGCGGTGCGAAGCAAGTCCTCGGGGCGCGCTTTGTTTTTGCGACCCCACTGGAAGACGCGCTGGGCGTAGTGCTCGCCGTACTGCTCGCGGCCGGCGGATTTCGGCGGGCGTTTCTTGAAATACGCATCATCGAGCAATTCGCGCAAAAGGCCGGGGAGCAGCATGCCTCGCGAGGCGAGGCGCGCGTCGCGGTCAAAGGTCTGCGCGCCGGCGGTGAATTCGCGGGCGAGTGCGTCGATGAGCATGTTGCCGGGGCCGGTGTCGAAGGCAAAAACGTTTTTGGGCGAGGTCGCGGCGGGAATTACGGTGACGTTAGCGATGCCTCCGATGTTCAGCGCCACGCGGCCGCGGCGCGGGTGGCGGTACAAAAGATAATCCACGAAGGGAACAAGCGGAGCGCCCTGTCCGCCGGCGGCGAGGTCCGCGGGACGAAAGTCGGCGACGGTGGGGATTCCGGTGCGCGCGGCGATCACCGCGGCCTCGCCAATTTGCAGAGTGGAGGCGATGCGCTGCGCTCCGAGGAACGGTCCCGGCGCGCCCTGATGATAAATCGTCTGTCCGTGCGAGCCGATGAGCGCGATGCGGCGGGGAGAGACGCGGAATGTCTTGCAGGCTCGGAGCGCGGCAGCGGCGAAAAGTTCTCCGAGGAGAAAATTCAGTTGGCTGATTTCGGCGGACGAGGTCGCAGCGCCATTGGCGATGCGCAGGATGGCGGCGCGAACTTCGGCGGGGAAGGGCACGTCGAGAAAGTTTTCCAGCTTGGCGTGCAGGCGCGGCGGTTTTCCGGAAATGCGCGCGAGGGCGACGTCGATGCCGTCGGCGGAGGTGCCGGACATCAGGCCGAGGACGAGCATGGACTTTGTGGATTTTCGCGAGGGGTGGCGCATGGATGGCTTCACGAGGTTTGCTTCTTGAGTTTGGCGAGGAGATTGAGGGCGTCGAGGGGTTTCATATTGTCGAGGTCGGCGTTGCGGAGGGCGTCGAGGACCTCGTGGTCGATGGCGGTGAAAATGGCTTGTTGGCGGGCTCCCGAGGCATCGGAAGCGCCGGGAGAAAGCTCCTCGCTCAACTGGTGCTCGCTGACTTCGTGGCGGAGGAGCACTTCGCGGGCGCGGGCGATGACGGCGCGCGGCAGGCCGGCGAGGCGGGCGACCTCAATGCCGTAACTTTTGTCCGCGCTACCCGGCTCGACGCGCTTCAAGAAAACAATTTCGCTGCCCACCTCTTTTACGGAGACGTGCACGTTTTTCACTTCGGGGAGCAATTCCTCCAACTCAGTGAGCTCGTGATAATGCGTGGCAAAAAGCGCTCGGGCGCGTGTTTCCCTGGCCATGTGCTCGACGACAGCCCAGGCGATGGAGAGGCCGTCAAAGGTTGACGTGCCGCGGCCGACTTCGTCGAGCAGCACGAGACTATTTTTGGTGGCGGTGTTCAAGATGCTGGCGACCTCGGTCATTTCCACGAGAAACGTGGAGCGGCCGCGCGCGAGATTGTCCAGCGCGCCAATGCGCGTGAAGATGCGGTCGGTGATGGGGAGCTTGGCCTGCGCGGCGGGCACGAAAGAACCCATTTGCGCTATCAGAGCAATCAGCGCGGCCTGCCGCAGATAGGTGGACTTGCCGCCCATGTTCGGGCCGGTGATGAGCAGAATGAGGTGCGAGGTGCTGTTGAGAAAAAGATCGTTGGGGACGAAACGCTCGCCGCGGTCTTCGAGCAGCTTTTCGATCACGGGATGCCGTCCGGCCACAATAAGCATCTCGCCCGATGCGGTGAATTCCGGGCGGGCGTAGTTGCGCGAGGCGGCGATGCGCGCGAAGTTGACCAGCACGTCGAGCTGAGCAACGGCGCGGGCGGCGCGACGCAGCGCGGCGGCCTGCTCTGCAATCCAGGCACGCAACTCAGTGAAGAGGCGGCGCTCGATTTCGAGGATGCGCTCGTCCGCGTCGAGCACTTTGCGCTCGTACTCTTTCAATTCGGGAGCGGTGAAGCGCTCCGCGTTGACCAGTGTCTGCTTGCGCTCGTAGTCGGCGGGCGCGAGGTGCAGGTTGGCCTTGGAGATTTCAATGTAGTAGCCGAAGACCTGGTTGTAACGGATTTTCAGCGAGGCGATGCCGGTGCGCTTGCGCTCGCGGTCTTCCATCGCGGCGATAATCTGCTTGCTCCTCTGGCTGAGGGTGCGCAGCTCGTCAAGCTCGGCGTGATAGCCGCGACGAATCGTGCCGGGATCACTGAGAAGCGCAGGCGGCTCGTCCGCGATGCTTTTTTCGATGCGTTCGCGGATGGCGGCGAGGCCGGTCGCGTCGGGGTCGAGCGCGGCGTCCTGCAGACCCTCCCGGGACGCAAACACCGCGTGCAGTTCCATGAGGCGGGCGCTGGAAAAATTGGCGAGGAAGTTGCGCAGCTCAGGCACGTGGGCGAGCGACTGGCGCAAGGCGAGCAGGTCGCGCGGCGCGGCCGTGCCGAGCGTGACGCGACTGGTGAGACGCTCGAGGTCGAAGACGCCGTGGAGTTCCTTGCGGATTTCCTCGCGGGCGACCGTGTGGCCCTTCAATTCCGTAACGGCATCAAGACGCGCGGAGATTTCTTCCAGGAGCACTGACGGGCGCAGCATCCACGCGCGCAGGAGCCGCGCGCCCATGCCGGTGGAGGTTTCGTCGAGAGTGTTTAGAAGGGTGGGCGCAGCATCGCCGCGCGTGGCGCCGCCGTCGGCGAAAAGTGGCGCGACGAGCTCGAGGTTGCGCACGGAGACGTTGTCCAGCACCAGCGCGTCCTGCTGCTCGTAGAAACGGATGCGGTCGAGGTGCTGGAGGCCGGGCCCCGGAGGGCGAGCCCCGAGGGAATCAGGTAGCAAAGAGCGCGCCGACGTTTCGCGCAGGTAGTGCACGAGCGCGCCTGCGGCAGTGAGCGCGAAGGGATGTCCGGCGAGGCCGAAGCCATCGAGAGTGACCACGCCAAACTGCTCACTGAGAATGCGCGTGGCGTAGTCTTGGCGGAAGACCCATTCGTCGAGGCGCGTTTCGATGCCGCCCGCGCCGTTGAGCTCCGCGGGGACGGCGGCGGAAAAAAGGGTGTCCGGGCGGGGGAGCAGGATTTCGCGGGGACGCATCGTTTCCAATTCGTCGCGCAGCTTGGCGGGCGCGTCCGGTCCGGCAAATTCGGTGGAGCGGAATTCGCCAGTAGAGACGTCCACGAAAGCAAGGCCGACAGTTTGGCTGGCGGGGTCGCGGACCAGGGCGGCGAGGAAATTATTTTCGCGGGGCTCGAGGACGTGGGCTTCCGTGGCGGTGCCCGGCGTAATCACGCGGACAACTTCGCGGCGAACGAGCTTCTTGCCCTTCGCGGCTTCCTCCATCTGATCGCAGATGGCGACTTTGTAGCCGGCTCGGATGAGGCGGGCGATGTACGTCTCCGCGGCGTGATAGGGAACGCCGCACATGGGCACGCGCTGGCCGCGCTCGCGGTTGCGCGAGGTGAGAGTGATTTGCAGCTCGCGCGAGGCGACGATGGCGTCCTCGAAAAAAAGTTCGTAGAAGTCTCCCAGGCGGAAAAGCACCAGCGTCTGTGGATGCTGCTTCTTGATGTCGTGATACTGCCGCATCAGCGGCGTGGTCGGCTCGCTCATCGTCGGGAAACGTCCAAGAGGTTTATACCCCGGTGCGCCAAAAATCGAAAATGGAAAATAGAAAATGGAAAAGAGAAAAACGGGATATGCGGAGGCGGTGCCGGACAGGCTCCCTCGGCTTCGCTCGGGACAAGTGAAAGCCTGTCCTACGAAGCGAATCGTGCCGCCCAATGCGAGGCGGTATACTTGCTCTGGCCTATGAAAGCAAACGTGAAGCAGGAAATCGAGGTCAAGCTGCGGGTGGAGGATGCCGCGGCGATGCGGCGGCGGCTCGGGCGGCTGGGCGGGCGGGTGGTGCGGCGCGTCCATGAGATGAACACGCTGTACGATTCGCCCCAAGAGACGCTGCGCAAGCAGGGGCGGTTGATGAGGCTGCGCGTAGAGAAAACGCTGGGCGGTGGACTGGGGTCGGCGCACAGGATGGAAGATTCGAGAGCAGCCAGAAGATCCTTCGCCTCGCTCCCTTCGGCTTTGCTCAGGGCAAGCAGGATGACAGCAGGAAGGACGAGGTATGTGCTGACGTTTAAGGGGCCGACTAGGCCCGAGCGAGGAAGGCAAGGAGCACAGGCGGTCCCGAAGCTTCGGGAGCCTGTGCTACAAAAATCGGTTGGAAAATACAAGGTGCGGGAGGAGATGGAGTTCGTTGTCGGCGATCCGCGGGCTTTTTGGGCGGTGGCAGGCCCGGCAGGGATGCGCCCCAGCTTCCGCTACGAAAAATACCGCACGAGCTACCGCGTTCCCAGGGCGGGAGGGGTCCATGTGGAGCTCGATGAGACGCCGGCGGGGGTTTTTCTGGAACTGGAAGGTCCGCGACGCGCGATAGACCGCATGGCCCGGCGGCTGGGATTCGGCCCGGCGGACTACATCACCCGGAGCTACGCCCAATTGCACTTCGAAGACTGCCGGCGACGCGGCGTCCGGCCCGGGGGCATGGTATTCGGCACGAAAAAAAAGTAGCCCAACCTTCACTCTTTCCTTGACAAAGATTGCAACTGACTTTAACTAGTCCAAAGGATTTTGTGTGCGTTGAAATGGAGTATCTGTCCAATTCGTCGCCGGAGCCGGCAAAACCCCCGAGGCCTACGCGGGCCTGCGGGTGGGAGCACCGGGCTTCCGTGCGGGCGTGGGGGCAGGAGGCAGAGACCGGCCGAGGGTAGGGATTCCAGATTGAGGGGGGTGTGCCCGCGGCCGGCTGGAAATGTCGTCCGCGGGCATTTTCTTGTTTGCGGGCCACCGATTGAGGATTGAGAACAGCCGCGGTCACATTCGCCGAACAGCGGCTCAGTGCAAGTAGGAGGTAGCCATGCTGCATGCCACCGAAGTGCTGGGCGCGGAAACGTATGACGTCAGCGGGAATTTCGTGGGGCGGGTGAAGGAGTTGTTCATCGAGCCCGCGGACCAGCCGAACCGCGTGGCGCGCATCCTGCTGGGGCGCGGGAAATTCCGTCCGCTGGTGGCGCGGTTCGACCAGGTGAGCTTTGTCGGGCCGGGCACCATCAAGCTGAATGTGGACGAGCGCGTGCTTTTGCCGTACGAGCCCAACGAAGCGTGGCTGGCGGTGCGCAAGGACCTGCTCGACCAGCAGATTATTGACACCGACGGGCGCAAGGTGGTGCGCGTGAACGATATCGACCTCGCCGAGGAGCGCGCTAACGGCACGATGGAGATGCGTGTGACACAGGTGGACGTGGGCCTGCGCGGCGCGGTGCGGAGGCTGCTCGAGGGCATGGTTTCCCCGGGCGCGATCCGGCGCATCCAGAAGAACCTGCCGCCGAAAACGATTAAGTGGGAGTTCGTCAACCTGATTGAGCCGGACCCCATGCGGCGCGTCAAGCTGCGCATGACCAGCCAGAAGCTGGAGAAACTCCACCCGGCGGACCTGGCCGACATCATGGAAGACCTCTCCCCGGCGGAGCGCGACGCAATCATCAGCTCGGTGGACGCGGAAACCGCCGCGGAGGCTCTGGCCGAGCTGGACGCGCGGCTGCAAGCACAGATCGTCGAGAAGATGGACCCGGAAAAGGCCGCGGACATTTTGGAGGAGATGTCGCCGGACGAGGCGGCGGACGTGCTTGGCGACCTTTCGCCGGAAGCCTCGCAGGATGTACTGGCGGAGATGCCGCGGGCCGAGGCGCAAGAGGTCCGCGAACTGCTGCGCTTCGAGGAAAACACAGCGGGCGGACTGATGAACACAGAATTCGTGTTCGTGGGCGAAGACGCGGTGGTGGAGGAAGTCATCTCGTGGATGAAGTCGCTCGAAACCGACCCGGAGCACACCGACACGGTGTTCCTGATCGACAAGGATGCGGCGCTTTCGGGCGCGGTCGCGGTGGGGCGGCTGCTGATGTCGTCCACGGGACAAAAAATGAACGAGCTGAAATCCGAACTGCTGCTTTCGGTGAAGGCGACGGTGGAGGAGGGAGAAGTGCTGGAGCTGTTCGACAAGTACAACCTGCGCAGCCTGGCGGTGGTGGATGAGCAGAGGCGCCCAATTGGCGCGATTACCGTGGACGACGTGGTGAGCAGGTTGCGACAGGCATGACGCCCCTGCGACAAAACCTAGGGCGGTTCGGGCGCTGGCTGGTGCACAGCAGCCCGGTGCAGCGCGCGCGGCACATGCGCAAGCGCATCGTGCTGCTGCTCGCGGTCATAGGGCCGGGAGTGATCACCTCAAATGTGAACAACGAGGCCGGCGGGATTTACACCTACTCGCTGGCCGGGGCGCAGTTCGGATACAGCGTGTTGTGGGCGCTGGTGCCGATGGGTTTCGCGCTATTCGTGACGGAAGAGATGTGCGCGCGGATGGGGGCGGTGACCGGCAAGGGGCTTTCGGATTTGATCCGCGAGGAATACGGGTTCCGCGTGACGTTCTTCGTGATGCTCGCGGTGCTGGTGGTGAACCAGGGCAACGTGCTGGCGGAGTTCGCGGGCGTGGCCTCGGCGATGCAATTGTTCGGCGTGAGCAAATACATTTCGGTGCCGATCGCGGCGTTTTTGGTGTGGCTGCTGGTGCTGGAAGGGTCCTCGCGGTGGCTGGAAAAAATATTCATGTTTTTCTGCCTCGTCTATTTCGCGTACGTGGTGTCCGCGGTGTTCGCCAAGCCGCACTGGCTGATCGCTGTCCTGAACCTGCTGCCCACGCCAGTGCTGCAATACGCGCCGGGGTTCAAGCAGTGGGTTTCGCCGGTGCCGCTGACCACGGCGTACCTAGTAATTCTCGCCGGGCTGATCGGGTCCACCATCGCGCCGTGGCAGCATTTTTACTTGCAGGCGGCGGTGGTGGAGAAACGCGTGGGGCCGCGGCAGTACAAACAAACGCGCATGGACGTGATGGTGGGCACGATCACGGGCGTGATCATCATTTTTTTCATCATCGTGTGCACGGCAACGACGCTGCACGCGGTGGGGCACACCAACGTCACCGACGCGGCGGAAGCGGCGCAGGGCCTGGTGCCGCTGGCAGGGAAGTGGGCGGGCGCGCTCTTTGCGCTGGGATTGCTCAATGCTTCACTGTTTGCGGCGTCGATTCTTCCGCTCTCCACGGCGTACGTCATCTGCGAAGGGCTGGGGTTCGAAGCGGGCGTGGACCGCAAATGGAAAGAGGCGCCGATTTTTTACTGGCTGTACACCGGGCTGATCGTGTTCGGCGCGGCGTTCATCCTGTGGCCGCAGGCGCCGCTGGTGATGATTGCCGTGCTTTCGCAAGTGGCCAACGGGATGCTGCTGCCGTTCGTGCTCGTGTTCATCCTGCTGCTGGTGAACCGGCGCGACCTGATGGGCGAACAGACCAACACACGCACGTATAATGCGCTGGCGTGGGGCACGACGGTGACCATGGTGGTGATCACGGTCGTGCTGATTTATCTTTCCATATTCACGCCGTCGGCGTTTCAGGGGGCTCCCTCGGGACGCTGAGCAAGGGACTACCCACCGCAAGATGGCCTGCCCCGCGGAGTGGGCGCGGTTGCGCGCAGCAGGGCGCTGTGTTAACTTTATTTCATAAAGGAGATCGCGCAAGAGCGGTTGCAGGGCCGCTCGAAGGCCGCGCGAGAGCCGTGCCCCGGGATAAACGAAGTGAAAGCCATTGAATCTCTGAAAGCCGCCAACCGCGAAGAAGAGCGCCTGATCGGCGAACTCGATCCGCACCGCCTGCCGCGGCACATCGCCGTCATCATGGACGGCAACGGGCGCTGGGCGCAGCGGCGTCACCTGCCGCGCATCGCCGGACATCGCGCGGGCGTAGCCGCGGCACGCGAAATCATCGAAACCTGTGCGCGGATGAAGAAAATCAACGCGCTGACGCTGTACGCGTTTTCGGTAGAAAACTGGCGGCGGCCCAAAACGGAAGTGGATTTCCTGATGCGTCTGCTGCGCGAATACCTGCGCAAGGAACTGCCCGTCATCCACAAGAATAATATCCGACTGCTGGTGATCGGGCGGCCGGACCAAATCCCTGACGCGGTCAGCAAAGACATCGATCGGGCCATGCGCACGACGGCGGAAAACACGGGCATGAAGCTTGTCGTCGCGCTGAACTACGGCGCGCGCGCGGAGCTAGTGGACGCGTTCAACAGAATTCTGGAGCACATCCGGCACAACGGCGCGTCGCAAGAGCCGGTGGACGAGCAAACCATCAGCGAAAATCTGTACACGGCGGGGCTGCCCGACCCGGACCTGCTCATCCGCACGAGCGGAGAAATGCGCGTGAGCAATTTTCTGCTGTGGCAGATTGCCTACGCGGAAATTTACGTGACCGAAACGCTGTGGCCGGACTTCAACCGCGCGCGGCTGTTCGAGGCGCTGATTGATTTCCAGAAACGCGAGCGGCGGTACGGCGGGCTGAGCGCCGCGCCGGCGGAAGAAGATGTGCCGCAAGCGGTTGAGGCGGGCGCGCAGGGGCGCGCACGGCATTGAGGCGCGGCTCGGTGAAGGACCAATCCCAGACAACTTGGCGGAGAGCGCGATGAGCGGCACCGGCGCACGCGTGCTGACGGCGATTGTGCTGATTCCGCTGGTGGTGTTGCTTGTGCTGTGGGGGCCGACGTGGCTGGTGGCAATTGTCGTGGCGGGGATCATTCTTCTCGCACTGCACGAGTTTTTTGCGCTCGGTGCGAAGATGAATATGCCGGGGTATCCAAAGTTCACGATGCTGTGCGCGCTGGGTTGGGCCCTTTGCGCGGAGATTCAGAAGCAGATTTGGTATTCCTCGAGGGCACTGGACCCAATGTTGGGTGAGAATGGACTAGAAGTCTTGCGGCGCGTGATTTCTCCGGAATGGGTGCTCTTTTATTTTGTTGTGGGAATTACGGTGCTGACTCTGTCTTCTCGTCGGCCGATCGCCGCTGCTCTTCCAGATAGCGCAGTCAGTGCGGGAAGCATGCTGTTTGTAGCTTGGCCGTTGAGCTGCCTGATTCGGCTTCATGCGATATGGCCGGTGTTGCTGCTTTTCACGCTCGTGCTCGTCTGGGCGGGAGACACCGCAGCATTCTTCGTCGGGCGCGCGATGGGCAAGCATCTCCTCGCACCGATCATCAGCCCCAAAAAAACTTGGGAAGGAGCGGTGGCCAATGTCTTCGGCTCGCTGCTGGCCGGACTTGCCTTTTACGAATGGCAGTATCGGTATCTCTCTTTCGTCTGGCAACACAATTACCTATCGCTGGCGAATTGCTTGTCATTGGCCGTCGTCGTAAGCGTGGCGGGACAGGCAGGGGACCTATTTGAGTCGGTGTGGAAGCGCAGCGCGGGGGTGAAAGATTCGGGGAGCATTCTTCCCGGGCACGGTGGCATTCTCGATCGAATCGATGCGCTGTTGCTCGCTGCACCTGTGGTTTGGTGGTATTTTTATTTGACTGCACTTAGGCCATGAAGCGGCTTGCTATCCTCGGTTCGACGGGTTCGATTGGGCGGCAATGCCTGAATGTGGTGGAGTCTTTGCCGGGGCGATTTGTAGTGGTGGGGCTGGCGGCGGGGGCGAACGTAGAGGTGCTGGCGGAGCAGGTGAAGCTGTATCGGCCGGACGTGGTTTCGGTGGCGAATGCGGAAGGCGCCGCGAAGCTGGCTGAGCGGCTGCGCGGGATGGGAATTGATCCGCTGCCGGAAATTCAGCACGGCGCGGCGGGAATCGAAGCGGTGGCCACGCATCCGGACGCGGAGATGGTGCTCTCGGCGGCAGTCGGCGTGGTGGGGTTGCCGGCAACGTACGCGGCGGTGAAATGCGGGAAGCAGATTGCGTTGGCCAATAAAGAAGTGCTCGTCGCGGCGGGCGAATTGGTGACGGCGGCGGCGCGGGAGAAAAACGTCGAGCTGCTGCCCGTCGATAGCGAGCACAACGCCATTCATCAGTGCCTGCGCGGCGGCGAACGCAGGGAAGTGAAGCGTCTGATCTTGACGGCGAGTGGCGGGCCGTTCCGCAAGACACCGATGGCGGAGATGGAAAAGGTCACGCCGGAACAGGCGCTGGCGCATCCCAACTGGCGCATGGGCAACCGCATCACGATTGATTCGGCGACGATGATGAACAAGGGCTTCGAGGTCATCGAAGCGAGGTGGCTCTTCGGCATGGAGCGCGAACAGATTGACGTGGTACTGCACCCGCAGTCCACGGTGCATTCGATGGTCGAGTTTGTGGATGGTTCGATTCTGGCGCAACTGGGGCTGACGGACATGCGCGTTCCCATTCAATATGCGTTAACCTATCCTGAACGGGTCGCGTCCAATGGATGGAGCTTCGAGCTTTCCAACATGAAGCGGCTGGACTTCGGAAAAATCTCGACGCGACGCTACCCCTGCCTGCGGCTGGCGCGGGAGGCAATGCGCAAAGGCGGCGCGCTGCCCTGCGCGCTCAATGCGGCGGATGAAATTGCAGTGGCGGCGTTTCTGGAGCGGCGGCTGAATTTTACGGGGATTGCCGCGGTCGTAGAGGATGTCCTGACGAAAATGCCGCGGATGAAATTGACGAGCATGGATGACGTACTACATGCAGATGGAGAAGCGCGGCGGCTGGCGCAAGAGGCGGTTTCGCGGAGGAGCCTGCAGGCAACGCCGGCAAGCGCGTAGCACTGTGTTGAAGAACGAGGAGAACAGGCTGATAGCCTGTGCTACACGTCGAAGCAGGAAAGCAGAGCGCACAGGCTGTAAGCCTGTGCTACGGCGAGGCGAGAAGGCAAAGTGCACAGGCTGTAAGCCTGTGCTACAGGGAAGCAAAGAAAGCAGAGACCTGAATGAGTGACGTTCTTATTTATTTACTATCCACGGCGATTGTGCTGGGGCTGATGATCCTGGTGCACGAGTGGGGGCACTTCATGGTGGCGCGCGCGTTTGGCGTGCGCGTGGATATTTTTTCCATCGGATTCGGGCCGCGGCTGTGGGGACGCAAGAAGGGCGATACGGACTACCGCATCAGCGCGCTGCCGCTGGGCGGTTACGTGAAGATGGCCGGAGACAATCCGTCCGAAGAGCGCACCGGAGACGCCGCGGAATTCCTCTCCAAGCCGCGCTGGCAGCGGGCCATCATCGCCATTGCCGGGCCGGCGATGAATATTGTGGCGGCGGTGTTCATTCTGGCGACAATGTTCATGGTGGTTGGCGAAGGGCGCCCCAAGTTTTACGACCAAGCCGCGGAAATCGCCGCGGTCTCGCGAAAATCCTCCGCGGAAAGCAGCGGCATCCGGGCGGGCGACCGCATCGCGGACATCAACGGAGTCGCCGTGGCCACGTGGGGCCAGGCGCTCGAGCGCATGAGCGCGCTGCTGCCGGAGAACGAGATCTCCGTGAAGCTGGAACGGGGCGACACGTCGTACACCGTGGAGCTGAAGCCGAAGACGCCCTTCGACCTAAGCGATGCGCTGGGCTATCCGCGCGATCCGGTCATTATCTTGGAAGTTTCCGGGGGAATGCCGGCGCGGGCCGCGGGAATGAAAGAAGGCGACGAGATTATTGCGATCAACGGCGCTCCGCTGGTGAGCTGGAGCCAGTGCGTCGCCGCAATCCGCGGATCAAAGGGAGAGTTAATTCAATTCGATCTGAAGCGCGGGGAAGAGACGGTGCAGGTGTTTGTGAAGCCGGTGCTGGGGCGCAGCGAGCAGGGCGGGCCGGCGTGGCAGATCGGTCTGCGCAACCGGCCGAATCTGGTGTACACGCGGCTGGCGCCGATTCCGGCAGTGATGCAGTCCCTGGTGCGCACGCGGGATTTTTCCACGCTCATCATCACCACGGTGAGCCAACTGTTCACCGGAAGAGTGGCGCTGCGCGAAATGGGCGGAGTCATCGAAATTTCGTACCAGGCGGGACAGGCGGCCAAGCGCGGGCCGGTGGAATTGTTCTTTTTCATGGCCGCGATCAGTTTGAACCTGGGAATCCTGAACCTGCTGCCCATTCCGATTCTGGACGGCGGACACATCCTGATGCTCAGCATCGAAGGAATCCGCCGGAAAGATCTGAGTCTTGCGATGAAAGAACGATTCGTGCAAGTGGGCATGGTGTTCCTCCTCGTGGTGTTCGCCATCGTCATGTACAATGACGTTTTGAAACGACTGCCACACCGCTAAGCACAGGTTTGTTTTGGATAAAACGCACTCACCTCGCCCCGAGCATCGCGACTGACTGAAGCAGGGAAGCAAACATGGCTGCCAGGCCGCAACGCCGCATCTCCTCCGGGGAACGAATCAACGCCAACGAGAAGCCTGGACGCTTGCAAGCGGAACTCGGCAAGCGCGGCATCCGGCTGACGCGGCAACGGCGCGTCCTGCTGCAGGTGATGGAAACGGCGCAGCGCCATCTGGACGCCAACGACCTGCTGCGCCATGCGCGGAAAATCGACCCGCGCGTGGACCGCGTCACCGTGTACCGCACGATTGACCTGCTCAAGCGCCACGGACTGATCGACGAGCTCGACCTGCTCCACCTGCGCGGGCACCGCCACTTCTACGAAAGCCACGCCCTGCGCGACCACATCCACATCGCCTGCCTGCGTTGCGGCAAGGTGCGCGAATTCGAAAGCCGGCTGTTTGAGCGGCTGAAGCGGGAAATTGAGCGAGACCTGCACATCAAAATCACGGTGGCCCGCACGGAAATCGGCGGGTACTGCGAGTCCTGCCGGGAATAGAAGAATTCCGCTTGTTCCCATCGATGGCGAGACGCACTGGTTCGAGAGCGTGCAACTGCTGGCCGTGTATTTGATTCTGGCGGTTGCGTTCTCTTTCGTGCCAATGTGAAGAATATCGGCGATCGTTCTCCTTTTGTGCAATTCCCTGCATTTCGACGGCGTGAAATATCCAGAGTGAACGGTCTAGAATCCCGCAAGCAGTTACCTTAAGAGGAACTTCCCAGAGCTAGAAAAAAGCGTGACCTGGGAACACAAGATGCCCGAAAAATTGAGGGGGTTTGTCGGCACTCGACGGATACCGGAAGGTGCGGCTGCAGCGGTCCAAGCAGTGTTTTGATCCCCGGCGGTCTTTCCGAGGAGCATTTGAGAGGAGAAACCCTAATGAGGATACCACCAGCGCCTAAGAACGTATGGATTAGCCTGGTCCTTTTGCTTGCCGCTGTGACATTCTGCAGCCCTGCATACGCAGACAGTGTCACGATTGGAACGAACACCAGCCTCAACGGAGCCCCGTTTTACCCCGGATACTCCGGTGAGTACCAGCAGGTCTACTCAGCTTCTGCGTTCTCGGGGCCTGTACTTATCACGGGGATCACATTTTTCCCGGGTTCTTTAGGTCTTATCACTTCAACTCCTATCAGTGGCCAGTTCACCATCAACCTTTCCACGACAAGCGCGGGAGTGAGTACCATTAGCTTGACTTACGCAAGCAATATCGGTGCGGACAACGCCCTGTTTTTCAGCGGCACGGTGAGCAATGTCTTTTCTTTTGCTGGAGGACCGTTCCACTATGACCCTTTGCTGGGAAACTTGCTCATGGATGTAAACACCATTAGTGCTTCTGGAGCGCCTATCTTGTTGGCTGGGTGCTCGCCCGATACGAATCGAGTCTTTAATCTCGGAGGGACCGGAGCACCCAGGCGTGGCAATTTCCCTTTATGCGGGGCTATTGGTTACGGTTTATTGACAGAATTTACGATAGCGCCAGTTACTACTCCAGTTCCTGAACCCGCTACGCTGCTACTCGTTGGCTCAGGGATCGCTGGCCTTTGGCTGAAGCGAAAGAAACGCGCAGCCTAGTCTCGGCGATCTCGGGAGCGGCCCTGTTGGGACTCCAGTTTTTGACTGTGCCCAATTCTTGTGTCCCACCCTCAGTAGAAAACCATTGCAAACCGTAGTAGCTAGAGAGTGCGCGGGTCGCCGTGTACCTTTCTTGGCGATTGCTTTCTTCTTTGTGCCGGGGTAAAAGAGCGTCTGGGCCACCCGTTCCCCACAAGGCAAGCAATGCAGTGCTGAGAAAGGCCAGGTTGGTCTATGACTGTGAAAGCTGGCTACTGCACGCCGCTGTTGCACGTGAAGAGCATTGAGGAATCCATGCGCTTCTACGCGCTGCTGGGTTTCGAGACGGTGGACCAGATGGGCGAAGGCGGCTGCCTGGGGTGGGCACGCATGCATTGCGAGGGCGGCGCCGTGATGTTTCTGACCGCGGAGGAGCCGGTGGACCCGTCGAAGCAGGGGATGCTGTTCGCCATGTACACGGCAGACCTGCCGGGGTTACGCGAACACCTGCTGGCAAACGGCGTGAACGCGCCGCCCATCACCTATCCCGACTACATGCCCAGCGGCGCGCTCCACCTGAGCGATCCGGACGGCTACGTGGTCTCGATCAACCATTGGAGTGAGGCGGAACACGCCAAATGGGAGACGGAAAGGAAGACCAGAATTGCGGCGGGCTAGCGCTGAAGAGGTGCGCCGCCCGGCGATTGCGTTTTTCTTTGTGCCGACGTGATAGTGGGTCAGGCACGTAGAATACGAGGAAATCGAGTGATGAGCAAAGAGAACAACGTCCCTACGACCGAACGCGGAAAGCAGCTTCGTCCCGTTGCCAGGGGAGCTGCCCCCTCCGGTCTTGACCGAGCCTACGGGTGCTTTGCGTGGATTGCGTTTGTGATCTGCGCGGTTGCGCTCTTTTCGGTGCTCGTGCAGGACAATAATACGCGGAACGCTCTCGGAATGCTGATCGGGATCCCGTTCGCCCTGACGGCTGTGGCGGCCGGTGTAGTCGGATTGGTTCTTTCGGTTGTCCATTGGAGAGAGTGGCCGCTGCTGCTGATGTCGGCTGTAGTCGCTTCGATGATATTGGCCTTTCTTGCCAAAGAAGAATGGAATCTGGTTGGTGAGGGCTTCGTGGATGCTTGGTGCACTTGCGCCACAGCAGTCTTGATTTTCTTCTGTGCTCGGTGGTTCGCCTTTACCCGGAGCCGCGCGACCCGCGCGCAAGCGACCGGCGAGCAAGGGCCGTAGTTTGCGAGCAACGCCTGGAAAACCTATCCCACGCCCCGTCCGCGTAATTGCGTTTATCTTCGGGCGGATTTGATCGATATTGTCGGTTGTTCCCCTTTTCTGCAATCCCCTGCATTTAGATGGCCCGAAATGCCCAGACTAAGGGTTCAACAATCCCGCAAGCGGTTACCTTAAGAGGAACTTCCAAGAGCCTTAAATAACTATGGCTTAGGAACACAAGATGCTCGCAAAAGTGGGGATTTGTCGGCACTTAGCGGATTCATGCATTAGGCCGAGGCTGGATGTCATGCGAGATTTCCGCTACGGTCCCGGCCGCTTGCCACCGAGGAGATCCAAATGCTCAAGATGCGTGTTTCCTTTGCAGCGATTACACTCTTTCTGCTTTTCTGTCCGTTAGTCTCAGCCGACTCAGTGACTTTGACCCTCCGCAATGTAGTATTCGACGACGGGGGTACCGCTACGGGCACGTTCGTTTTCTATTCGGTCGATAGGTTCGACTGGTCCTTCACCACGAGCGGCGGGAATCAATCGCTGTTTCCCGCTTTCACGTACACGCCAGGTACATCCACCTTATTTGGGGTGAACAGAGGACAAAATCCATACAACTGGATTATTATACACGCCCCCAGTAATATTCCGAACAGTAGAGTTCTGATACTCGGTCTAAACGGCGCTTTCCCTCTTTCCTCTTTGCCGCCGGGAGGAGTTAATATTCCTTTGTTCACTAACGGACAGAGATTTCCGACATTTGAGGGCAACGCTATCGCAAACATTCCAGGAAACGGGAGGAGTGTGGTCAGCGGCTATGTGGAACTCAGAGGAAATCTGGTACCGGAACCCAGCACCCTGCTCCTTCTCGGCACCGGCGTCGCTGGTGTTTGGCTGAAGCGAAAGAGACGCGGAATTTAGTCTCGCTGATCTCAGGGGCGGCCCGAAAGGGGACTTGCGCTGTAAAGTCTCGGTGAAATGTCGGAGTGGCATGCTCTAATTGTGCGGCGCGGTGAAAAAACATCAGGCGAAAAGGGCGGGCCACCCGCCGGGTTTCATTTACTACTACTTTCGCTGAGAGAGAAGACTAGATAGCAGGTTGCAGTCCACTCCAGAATTGGCGGCTGTAGCGAAAACGAGATTAAGCACAGGCTCGGTGGTAGGGAAGCCTTGAGGCGCGTAGACCACCCAACCATAGCGTATTCGTTGACCCCTTAAGGCCGGGGGCATCTGAAAACGCTCGATAGCCTTGTCAGGCGGAGAATCGACAGTCTCTAGCTCGAACAGGAGAATCTCTCCTGCGTTCGTGCGGCGTCGCTCAGCAAGCGTTAGTTTCGTCGGCGCATATTCTTCTTCCACCGCTGGAGCATCGCCCCATTTCTTGACGATAAAACCGGGCGTCAGTTGCGAAACATAGAACCACTGCGCATCGCCTTTAACCTTCTCGACATCCCACATACGGGGCGTTTTCTCGTGCCGGTTGACTTCTTGATTTGGCGATCTGTAGGCCAAGAGCCGGGCTGCCTGCCCGATTAGGGTTGTCGCGTCGACGTCGCCACTGACCTGCTTCAGATAGTCCTCAGGAAAGAGAAAGTAGGAGCTGGCTAGAAATCGGGCAAAGCCCGGATGCTCGGTAAGCTCGGGCTCAGTCTTCTTCAGCTGCTGGATCAGCTGCTCCAACTCTTCTGCCTTCAAAGGGCTATTCTTCTTTTGGATGTACAGCACGGTTCCTTTGGTTCCGTCGTAAAAGGCAAAGTTCTGTCGTGGATCACGACCCGCAACCCAATTCCGTTGCTCACTCCATTCGCCTGGCAGCGGTAACTCAACAACGGGAGTCTTGACTCCTTGGGCTAGAAGTCCAGGCACGAACAGGGCCAGTAAGGCGCTAACCGCAATACCGCTCAAGCCAAGGCAGTGTGACTTTCGCGGAAATAAGCGGCGGCTCATTGAGTCCAGATCATCGTCCTGACTGGAATTTCGGTTTTGATTTCCCACCCGACCGGTAACATACACTTGATCGCCTGTGCATACAATGCTCCCGCTCACTGCCGATCCGAAGATTGGGAGGTAAATCTCAAAATGGAATTGTCGGTCAGAACGGTTCGGGGGCGGCGCGGGGATGGGTGCGAAGCATGTCGCGGGCGCGGTCGAGGCGGCGGAAGAATTTCTTTGCGCGCGCGATGTCGCGGAGGATTTGTTCCTTCAGCTCTTGCGGGCCGCTGAACTTTTTTTCGTCGCGCAGGCGGACCCAGAATTCGACGGCCAGCCATCCGGTGCGCAACTCTGCGGAAAAATCGAGCAAATGCGATTCGATGGAATGCTGTCCCGCAGAACCATCCGGGACGCCCAAAACGCGCGTTCCTTGAAAGGTGGGGCGGACGCCGATATTGGTGACGCTGCGGTAGACGCGGCTGGGGCGGTCGGCGGGGTGGCGGGGATGTCCGATGGCGGTGCCTTCGCCGGGATTCAGAGCGATCCACGTCTCCGTGGCATATACGCCCATTTTCGGAAGCAGGTCCTGCTCCGGCTTCAGATTGAGTGTGGGCACCACCAGCCGTCTTCCGGTGCCTGAGCCGGTCAGAACGGGGCCGGTGAGGCAGAACGGGCGTCCGAGGCGGCGGGCGGCGCGGGAGGTTTCCCCGGCGCGCACCTGGTCGCGGATGGCTGTGCTGGACACAATCTCTCCGCGCATCACGACGGGCGCAATCACATCCACGTCAAATCCGAATTTTGCGCCCAGCTCGATGAGCAGCTTGACGTCGCCGGTCTGCTTGTGGCCGAAGCGGAAATTTCCGCCGACCAGGATGGCGCGCGCGCGGAGTTTCTCGACCAGAATTCTTTGTACGAAATCTTCGGCGGAAAAGCGGGAAAGCTCGAGGTCGAAGGGCAGCACAAGCACAGCATCGAGACCCAGTTGATCCAGCCCGACGAGGCGGTGGGCCAGGGGACCAATCAGCGCAGGGGCCGCATCGGGCCGCAGCACTTTGGTGGGGTGCGGATCGAAGGTGACGACGGTGGCCAGCGCGTTCAGCGCACGGGCGCGCTCGATCAGGCGGCTGATGATTTTCTGATGGCCGAGGTGCAGGCCGTCGAAATTGCCGATAGTCAGAACGGTGGGCTGGCGTCCCGAAGCCTCGGGACCAAATTGCGCGGCCCAGTCTCCCAGCGAGGCGCAGAGTTGCATGGGCATCAGCGAGCCACCTCGAAGGAAAGACCGTCGTAGGACAGGCGCACGTGAGCAGGAAGATTTTTGTTGACCTCTTCGTGGGCCAGGTCGTGGGCGATGTGTGTGAAGTAGCCGCGCGCTGGCTTCAGGTCCGCGATGAGAGCGAGCGACTGGTCCACGCTGGAGTGCATGGGGTGCGGATCGAAGCGCAAGGCGTCCAGGATAAGGTCGTCGAGATCGCGCAGCAGCGCGCGGGATGATTCGGGGACGCTGCTGAAGTCAGTGAGGTACGCGGCGCGGCCGAAGCGGAAGCCGAGCACGGGCATCGTCCCATGCATGGCTGGCACGGGAACGATACGCAGGCCGAAGAGGTCGAACGGGCCGTCAATGGGATGGAGACGCACGCCGGGGATGGTGCTCTGCGTGGGGGCATCGTCGAAGATGTAGGCAAAGGTGCGGGAGATGATGGCCAGTGTATCCGGCGATGCGTAGAGCGGAATTTCTGCGCGCTGGTGGAGGTTGAAGGGGCGAATGTCGTCGAGGCCGAGGATGTGGTCCGCGTGGCCGTGGGTGAAGAGCACAGCGTCGAGATGCTTCAGGCCGCAGCGCAGAGCCTGCTGGCGGAAGTCGGGGCTTGTGTCAATGACGACGTTGCGGCCGTCGTATTGGAGGAGCACGGAAGGGCGCGTGCGCTTGTCGTGAGGGTCGTCCGAGCGGCAGACACGGCACTGGCATCCGATGGTAGGTACGCCCATCGAGGTGCCGGATCCTAGAACGGTCAGCCGAAGGCCGGGCATGGGGAGTTACGGCTTGGCGCCGGGCTTATCGCGGCGGGCTTTAGCGACGGCTTGCGAGCGGTCGAGAAACGTGAGCTGCAATTGACCGAGGACCTCCGAGAGCAAACGCGCATCGTCCGGCGCGAGATTTCCGGTGGTCTTTTCGTGCAGCGCTTCGAGCATGTCAATCAACTCGCGGGCCGTGTCCAAATCGAGAAAGGCCTGGCCGGTGCGTGGGTCGGGGACGCCGAGGCAGACCACGGCGTTCTGAGCGACGAAGTCGATGAGTTTCTGGAACGAGGCGGACGCACTGGGCGGCGAAGGGATGGTGGCCGGAGTATCCGACACGGGCGCCATGGCAGCCGCGGGCGCCGCCGCGGGAGCCGCTGGCGCGACGAGATTAAGCGCAGCGTTCGCCGGGGGAGCGGCTAAATCGATTTTTTTCTGCTCGACGGCCTCCGGGCGCAAATCGCCTTCGGAGGTGAACAGGCGGCGATCAATCACGCGAAACGTTTCGTCGTTTTTGTGCTGGCTCAATGGGCCCCGCTCTATAGAATGGAATCGCGCGACTTGCGCAATAGGGCAGTGTAACACTCTCCGCGAAGGGCCATCAACTGCGGCAATTCCAGCTTGTAAAATTGCGCTCTCCGCCTGTAGATTACTGGGTTCACCGGTGCGAGAAAGAACAAACGAGTGGCAGCCCGCAAGTCCAAGAAAACAGCGAAGGGTTCGCGAAAGGCATCTCGCGGGGCGAAGCGCGATCCGGGGCGCGCCGCATCGCCGCCGGACCTGCACGGGCGGGCGCGCTCGCTGAGCGCGGGGCGCTGCTTTGAAGCATTGGTCGAACTTCAGAAGCGTCTGCTGGCCCCCGGCGGATGTCCGTGGGATCGCGAGCAAACGCACGAGACGCTGCGCACGTACTTGATTGAAGAGACCTACGAAGTGCTGGAAGCGCTGGAGGCGCGCGATTTCAAGCGGCTGCCGGGGGAACTGGGCGACCTGCTGCTGCAAATTGTTTTCCATGCGCAACTCGCAAACCAGGCAGGGAAGTTCGAAATCCGCGACGTGATCGAGCGCATCCACACCAAGATGGTCCGGCGGCACCCGCACGTGTTCGGCAACGTGCAGGCGGCGACGTCGAAGGCAGTGCTCAAGAACTGGGAGCAACTCAAGGTGGAAGAGCGCGCGGCGGGCCACGAAGGATCCCCCGCGTCCACGGAAGAGAATTCCATTCTCTCGGGCGTGTCCGCATCGCTTCCGGCGCTGCTGGAGGCGTACCAGCTCACGCGCCGCGCCGCAAATATCGGCTTCGACTGGGCCGACGTGGAGGGCATACTGGAAAAGTTGAAGGAAGAGACGGACGAGCTGCGCGAACATCTGGGCGCGCGGCGGAATCCGGACACGGCGGAGCGCATCGAAGAAGAGCTGGGCGATCTGCTGTTCGTGGCCGTCAACCTGGCGCGCTTCTTGAAAGTGGATCCGGAAATTGCGTTGAAAAAAGCGAACCGGAAATTCATTGCGCGATTTCGGGCCATGGAGCAGGAGGCTTTCCAGCGCGGCGGACGGCTGGCGGAAGTGCCGCGCGCGGAGATGGAAGCGTTGTGGGACCGCTCGAAGAGGACCGCGTGAACACCGGAGGACATGAGGTCGCAGCCGAAGGCAGCAGGTTCGAGATCCGGCACTGCCACGAGCTCGCAGACTTTGAGCGCTGCATGGAACTGGAGCGCGCGGTGTGGGGTGGCACGGAGCGCGACCTGGTGCCGTCCACGATTTTCGTGGTCGCGGACGAAACCGGCGGGCAGGTGTTCGGCGCGTATGATCATGACGCGGCATTGCAGATGGTTGGATTCACGCTGGCCATGGCGGGCTACCACGGGGAGCGTCCCTACCTGCACTCGCATATGACCGCGGTGCTGCCCACGTATCAGAACCAGGGAATTGGCCGGATGCTGAAACTCTTCCAGCGGGAGGATGCCCAGCGGCGAGGCATCGAGCTGGTGGAATGGACGTTTGACCCGCTGGAACTCCGCAACGCCTATTTTAATCTGGTGAGGCTAGGGGCCATTGTCCGCCGCTTCATTCCAAACGCGTACGGAATCACGTCGAGCCCGCTGCACGGCGGACTCCCGACGGATCGGCTGATGGCGGAATGGTGGCTGAGCAGCCCGCGCGTGGTCGCGGCGCTGGAAAAAGGCTTTGCGGAAGCGCCCGCGGCGGGCGATGAAAAGACCGTTCGCATTGAGGTACCCGGGGAAATGGCCGTGTGGAAAAAGACGAACCCCGGCAGGGCGGCGGAAGTCCAGGGGCAGATTCGAGAAGAATTTCAGAAATGGCTGGACCGCGGCTATGCGGTGACCAGTCTGGAACGCAAAGCGGACGGCGGGTGTTACCTGTTGGCACCGTACAGCGATCCGCAAGGAATCCAACGATGAAAGTTCAGAGCATTTGTCTGCGTGAAATCCGCATGAAGCTGCTGGCGCCGTTTGAGACCAGCTTCGACCGCGTGCAGGAGCGGCGCATTCTGCTGGTGGAAGCGCAGGTGGACGGCGCAACCGGATGGGGCGAGCCGACAGCTGGCGCGCATCCGTTTTACAGCCCGGAAACGATCGAGACGGCATGGCACATTCTCCGCGACTTCACCTGGCCTGAGCTGCGGGGCAGGGAATTTGCCTCCGCTGCGGATGTGTGGGAACTGCTGGAGGCCATCCGCGGACACAACATGGCCAAGGCGGGCATTGAAACGGCGGTGTGGGACGCGGAGGCGAAACTGAAGGGGGTCCCGTTGTGGAAACTGCTGGGGGGCACACGCACCGAGCTGCCGTGCGGAGTGTCCATCGGAATCCAGAAGGACCTCGATGAACTGGTGGCTGCGGTGGAAAAGGAATTGGCCGCCGGGTATCAGCGCATCAAGATCAAGATCAAGCCCGGACGGGACAAGGCGGAATGCGCACGGCTGCGCGAGCGGTTCCCGCAAATCCGGCTGATGGTGGACGCCAACTCCGCGTACCGCCGGGAGGATTTTCCGCTGCTGCGGGAACTGGAACGTTTTTTCCTGATGATGATCGAGCAGCCGCTGGGATGGGACGACATCTACGCACACGCCGAATTGCAGAAGCAGCTCCAGACTCCCATCTGTCTGGACGAGTGCATCCACAGCTACGCGGACGCGCACGCGGCGATTGAGCTGGGCGCGTGCCGCATCATCAACATCAAGCTGTGCCGCGTGGGAGGCCACACGGCCGCGCGGCGTATCCACGACCTGTGTAAGGAGCGCGGCGTGCCGGTGTGGTGCGGCGGGATGCTTGAATCGGGCATCGGGCGGGCGCACAACATCGCCATGTCCACGCTGGCGAATTTCACACTGCCGGGAGACGTCACGGCCAGCAAGCGCTACTGGGCGGAAGACATTATCGAACCGGAAGTGACGGTGAGCGCGCAGGGCATCATCTGCCCGCCCAACGGGCCGGGCATCGGCTTTGCGCCACGGCTCGAAATGATCGAGCGGCTAACCGTGAAGAAAGAGGTTCTCTCCTGACGAACGGCGGCCCTCCAGCCCGCGAAGCCGGCGTCGATTTATCCCCGCGGCTGCACCCGCATCCCCACCTGCCCCGACCCAGACCGGCCGTGCTCTATGGACTGATTGCGCTGATGGTGCTGATGTGGACGTGCAACTTCATCGCCGCGAAAATCGCTCTTCGCGAATTGGACCCTTTCACCCTTGCGCCGCTCCGCGTGGAAATCGCGGCGGTCATCATGCTGGCCATCTTTGCGGTTTCCGCGCGCCCCGGGCGCGGCGAAAAAAGCGCGCGCACGCCCTTTGACCGCAGCGACCTGTGGCGCTTCCTCCTCCTTGGACTGTTCGGTGTGGCCGGCAATCAGGTGTTGTTTCTGATCGGACTCAACTACACGACGATCGGCCACTCCTCTCTGATTATCGCGACGGGCCCCATTACGATTCTGCTGCTCGCGCGAGCGCAGCGGCTCGAGCTGCTTACCGTCAACAAGCTGCTGGGCATGGTGCTCTCGTTTTCGGGCGTGGCGCTGCTGGCGTTTGAGAAAGGCATCAGCCTGCACGCGGGCACGCTGAAGGGCGACCTGATCACGTTTGCCGGATCGTCCTCCTTTGCCTGTTACACGGTGCTGAGCAAACGAATTGCGCCGAAGTACGACACCATCTCCATGAACATGTACCTGTACGTCACCGGAGCGATGCTCGTCCTACCCTTGGCCATCTGGCGAGGACTGCGGCTGGACTGGGCAGCCGTGGGCTGGCAGGGCTGGAGCGGGCTGCTTTACCTGGCTGTCTTCGGATCGGTGTTGGCTTATTTGATTTATTTCTGGGCGCTGCGGCACCTGGCGGCGTCGCGGCTGGCGGCGTTTACTTACATCCAGCCGGTGCTCGCGACGCTTCTCGGTGTGTGGATACTCGGCGAGGAGATGACTCACAATTTACTCGGCGGAGGCGCCCTTGTGCTGGTGGGGGTATATTTGGCGGAACGGCGTCCGCGAAGAAAGAGCGCGGACGGCGAGTGAGGCGAGCAGAGCAAGGAACCAACGTCCGCCACGACGGACTGGAATGACGGTTGCGTGGTGAACATGATTTCTTGGGTAGCGGGTCAGTCTCTGAGGAACTGACTTATCAGGAGTTGTGGTCTACAAGGCTCACTGGAGCCGTAGCCAGTCTGTCTTCAGCTCCTCATCGCTCGGAATGGTGCCGTCCGCACGCCACGCTGCAAGGTTGGTGAGGTTCGCCAACAGTGGGAGAGTGCCGTCGGACGCCTTGACGAATATGGCGGCTTCGTCCGCATCCGTAAAGAACACTTCATCAACGATGTTCTGCGAACCGTATCCTTCCTGGATCATCCTGAGGATTCCAGCTTCTCCAGAAGTTAAATCTCTTCGACGCATACGCTTAGTTTAGCAGGGCTCGGTGCCTAGGATGCAAAGCATCATCTCTAATGACTCTCACTGCCTGATTAACGTGCAAACCGGAAAGTGACCCACTGCCATGTTCCGGCGCGCGTTGACACTCGCAGGGGCGCGTGCTAGTTTCACCGCCGGAATACGATTGATAGAAATTCATGCCAAGGAGTACGGGGCCTGATGAACGCAGCGAACTCTTCCACATCCACGCAAAAAAAACGCATCGCGGTGATTCCCGGCGATGGCATCGGCATCGACGTCACACGGGAATCGGTGAAAGTCCTGAAGGCGGTGGCCGCGGCGGCGGGAAAGACCGTCGAGCTAGTCGATTTCGACTGGGGCGCGGACCGCTACCTGAGGGACGGCACCACTCTGCCCGAGGGCGCCGAAGACATGCTGCGGCGGGAGTTCGACAGCGTTTTCGTGGGCGCGCTGGGCGACCCGCGGGTGCCGTCGATGAAGCATGCGGCCGACATTCTGCTCGGGCTGCGCTTCAAGCTGGACCTGTACGTGAATTCGCGGCCTGTGGTGCTTCTTGATAAGCGGCTGACGCCGCTGCGCGACCGCGACGAGAAGGACATCCACTTCATCGTCTTTCGCGAAAACACGGAAGGGCTGTATGTGGGCATGGGCGGCATCTTCAAGAAGGGCACGCCAGACGAGCTGGCCACGCAGGAAGACATCAACACGCGCAAGGGTGTGGAACGCATCATCCGCTACGCCTACGAGTACGCGCGGAAACACAAGCTCACAAAAGTGTGCATGAGCGACAAGTCCAACGCGCTGCGTTTCGGGCACGACCTGTGGCAGCGCGTCTTCGCCGAGGTGCAGAAGGAGTATCCGGAAATCGAGTCGAACCACTGGTACGTGGACGCGCTGACCATGCAGATGGTGAAGAATCCGGCGCAGTTTCAGGTGATTGTCACGTGCAACATGTTCGGCGACATCGTGAGCGACCTGGGGGCGCAACTGGTTGGCGGGCTGGGGCTGGCGCCGTCCGGGAATATTCATCCGGGGAAGCTGTCCATGTTTGAACCGGTGCACGGGTCGGCGCCGAAGTACGCCGGGAAGAATATTTCCAACCCCATGGCGGCGATCCAGACAGTGGCCATCATGCTCGACCACCTCGGGTGGATTGCTGAAGCTGAGGCCGTCGACGATGCGGTGCGCGCCGCCGTGCACGAGGGGAAGACGACGAGGGACCTCGGCGGACCGCTGGGGACGCGCGAAGTGGGAGATTGGCTGGCGGAGTACGTGAGCAAAAAGGGCGTGGCCCGATAGCCGGCGACCAACGGGCGGTTGGCCTCACACACCGGGCCTCGGTAATCTTAAAGCGGCGAAAAGAGGAGATTTGGCCCAATCTTCCCCAGGCCGGAAGACACGAGAAGGAGAATCTGGTGTGCGGTCGAGGGTAAACAGCTCGAACGGCTCAAACGCTTCACGCAACATGGCAGCATACTTTTTTCGGTCATAGCCGTGCCATCCTTCCCAGAGGGCGTAGGCGCGGACGCGGTCGTTTGGCACAACGGACCGACTGTCGGTGATGATGTACTCCACTGTCTGGCCGGGGCGGAGCTTGACGCCCTTGCCAAAGAGCTGTTGTGCGGCGATTGCAGTGAGACCGGCCTTTTGATAGTTGCGTGGTTCGCGAGCGATCCGCTTGCTTACGATCAGGTCTCGAATTTCCACGTCGCCGCATGCAAGACGCTCCAGGTAGAGGGACAAGACACCTCGCGCGATTTCGAGTTTTTCGAGATACGTGTCGTAGTCATGAGCTTCCGCCAAAATTGAAAGAGCCTTTCGCTGCATTTGAGTCAGCAGTGGAGGCGTGTCGTGGCGGCGACACTCCAGACCCCTTACTTTCAGTTCCCCGTCATCGCTGACAGCGAAGAACCGATTGGGAACTGGAACGCCGTGAAACTGTTTGGAAGGTAGGAAGACAACGTAGCGATAGACTGCCTCGATGGCCAACGGAAGGCGCGTCGCTTCCTCCATCTCTCTCGCGAGTTGCTCGTAGTCTTCGCGGGTCGCCCCTGCTCTCCACACATAGAGAGAGTCCACGAGTGCATGCAACAACTCGAAACCGCGGTTCTCAGCGATTTCTTTTGCTACGAGAAGGGTTTCCCGTGCCACCGCGTTGATGGCTTCATGGGCCTCGATCTTTCCGAAGCGCGCATTCTTGTAACCCGTATAGCCGAAGCAGCAGACAAGAAGCCACTTCAACGAATCCCGCTGCAATTGGAAGCGCCCTGCGATAGTTGGTTCCGACGCCTTCTGAAGTTTTTTCAATTGCGTGCGCTTGGCAATCAGGCGTTCGACCACGCGACTCGTAATCCCTCTCCTCTTTTGGCAAACGCGATAACCCAGTTCTGGGATGCGCGGTGCATCCGGGCAACACGGGCAATTGACAGTTTCGGGAGAGATGTTGAAACGCGACATAATGCTTGGGTACTCGCTCACAAAGTCGAGTTCGGCGACGTTCTCTGTGAAGCCCAGCTTTGGCACAAAAACCAATCCGCCACGATCAGCGGCCAGCACTTCGTCTGGCTGCTTCGGGTCTTCCGGTTCGGCCTTCTGTTCTGGGATCAGCACGCCATCGCGATGCGCCAGTTCCATCTGCATGTAGGAGATTCCTGTTCCCGTCGTCGTTCGTGCCGCGTACTGGATGGGCAGTTTGGTGACCCGCGCCAGTTCCCACAGTCCCGTGAAGTCGCATTTGTCGGAGATAAATGAATTCTGCTTATCCACATGAACGCGCCCGAAAAGGGTCGTCGCACTGGCCTTGAAGAGTATTCGCCCATAGCTCATGTAACTGCGCGGGCGCGTCTGCTGCACGGAAACAGACAGGTCACGATTCAGTTGCAAGGAAACTTCCAAGCGTTCCGCCTGCTGGCGCAGCAGCGGCAGAATCGTCGCATCTCCCCATTCGGAAAGAATTACGTCAGGGTCCCGGCGCTGGAGCAAACGGGCAAAGCCGAATGCCGGCGGCTCGTCTGTTTCATCAAGTTCCCAGCAAGCGCCATCCATCTCGATTTCGAGTGCAGCTCGCCGCCCGTGATTCGGGTCAATGCGCGACAGACCAGCAAGCCGAATCTGCATGATTTTGAGCGGCGGAAGCTCGTATTCGACGGCCCATTCATCGTCACGGCATTCCATTGCCAGAATCTTTCCTTCGCCGTCGGTTTCCACGGCAACATAGGCGAGCGGGAATACCCGCTTCTCCCAGCAATAGAGCGAAGCAACCATGAGGTCGCTGTTGTAAAGCTGAAGGCGTGAGTCGAAGCGGTGTACCCAACGTCCCCAGCCAACGAAGTCGGTTGGACGCAGAACGGAAACTTCGAGAACCTGCCGTGGCGCGTTCAGCCACAAATCGATTCGCTCCGTCCGTTGGGTTCTAAGAGCAGCGGCTTGCTTTTGAGCAGCGTCCTGGAGGCGAGCAAGCTTTTCCGCACTACCGGACACGTAGAAAGCGGGGGCGAATCGGTCAGTCAAACGGTAGTGCGCCTGATTCCTGTCGATCAGCCACAGCGTCATTCCGCGCTGGTTCGGGTAGAGGTCGAGAATCCATCCTTGCAATTTCATGGAGCACCCCTGACTGTCGAAGAACTTGCTCGACGGCGTACAGGCGTTTTTCCTGGTCGAGTGCGATGGAGAGAAGAATGGCTTCCATGGGGTTGTCATGACACTGGTATGTGGCCGCCTGTGTGTAGCAACGCACCCGAACGAAGAGCCTGTCGAAATGCGGCTGATCTTCGCGTCTCAACGCACGGCGGAACTTGGCCCATCGCTGCGCCGTTTGTTCGACGAGTTGAACAAAAGTAGGGATGGTTCTGCCCATCGTGGTCCTCCGGGAATCTCGATTAGGGAGATAACTGCGGCGCTGCTTTTTCGCAGGTGAAACGGAGTTTGGTATCGGGTTGCGTTTCGACTCTTAGGACCTGATCGGCCTGTTGACGGAGTCGCTGCAAGAAGTCCCGTCGCCGCGGTTGATGAGAGGAAGTGGCATCAGAAAAAACGGCAACGGAGATGGGATGTTGCGCAAGTTTCTGCAGCCCTTCGAGTGCATGGTCAAATGATGCGCGCGCTTCTCGCTCCCGCACATCCTCGTCGAAATACAAATCAGGCATTGCGGTAACGATGAGAACATTAGCCGGGAATTCTCTGAGAAACTTTGGCACCCGTTCGATCAGTTCCGTCAGTTGAAAACACGTGAAGGCTCGGGAAACGCGGATGAGGCTGTTGAAAGTGGAAGGTTCTCGTCCCCGCTGTCGCGCAAAACTCGCGATTAGGAGCGGACTAATCTGGTTCGCACCGTCAAGGTAGAGAATGCGTCCGTCATTCCGCAAGACCCTCGGGAGAAAGTAATGGGAGAGGCGCGGCATTTCCGGGCAACCGTAATAAAGTGTCAACGCACGGTCTGGAAGCACCCAGGGCTTCAGGGACGGCTGTTGGACTATGCTTGTCGAGGCGAGGGGGAGATTCATGACGATCCAGCATTCGCTCCTGGAAGCTAGTTGTGATCATAGGCGAATAAAAAGCGAATGTAAAGGCTTGCCTGTCCCTTGGGGGATTCTGAACGATTGCTGTGGCGGGGGACGGCTACGGCGGCTAGCTGGTAATCGCGTTGGTCACATCAGCAGCGTGTAGAAACCGGCTGGGAACGTTAAGGGAGCAAAACCTGTCACAGAAGGCCAAGAATCGAGCTTTTGGCAAATTGTAAGGGCAAGACAAGCCCCACTTACAAGGTTGACTTCACCGACTACGAGGAGTACGACACGCGGCGGGCCCTGGGGACGCGGGAAGTCGGCGACTGGCTGCGGAGTACGTCACGAAACAGGGTGTGGGCCGCACTGCGACGCAATAGCAGCCCCCTTAGGGTGAGCGGCCCCGCGCTACGAAATCCTCTTTTTGTTCCGAAGTTCAGATCGTAGACGATCAAGTCGTCTGGAGTTCCGAGGTTCTTCCGATTGACCCATCTTCCAGCACATTAGCAGTGTGTCCGCAAAACGTGCACTTGAGCGCGCCGCATCTCTTGCCTTGGGTAGAATCAGATCGAAGTGGTATGAGAGCAGGTGTTCCAGCAAGCAACAGGCAATAGCTGCCCTGAGATCTTGGGAACTGTGCTTTCCCCACTTCAGCACGAACGACCAGATTACTTCTGGTTCAGTTTCTACAAACTCACCGATCTCGATAATGGCCTGCCAGCGCGGGTCTTTTTTGTGAGGCGGGGCCGCACGGCCGGGTAGCAGTTTTTCCGCTGCCCTGATTGCCTTATGGACCGAAGTAATTTTGGATTCGGGCCTTCGCTTGGCCATAAGAATGCCTTTCTTAAGTCCCTTATCCTAACGAAGCTGCTAGTAAATGACTCGCGGACGCTGAAGTGCTTTTGCCAGCACGAATCCTAGGGCAAAGCCTCCGACGTGGGCCCACCAAGCGACGCCGCCTCCGGGGTGCGATCTCAGCGTGGCCAGGCCGCCGATAAACTGAAGCAAAATCCAATAGCCCACAAAAAACATGGCCGGAATCTGCACCGTAAACCAGAAGACGATGAGCGGCACCAGCGTGACAATCTTCGAGCGGGGAAAGAACACGAAGTAGGCGCCCATCACTCCAGAGATGGCGCCGCTGGCGCCGACGGTCGGCACCGAAGAGCCCCAACTGAAAGCGGTGTGAATCAATCCGGCGCCGAGCCCGCAGGCGAGGTAGAACAGAAAATATTTGTCGTGGCCGAAGCGGTCCTCCACGTTGTCCCCAAACACCCACAAGAACCACATATTGCCGATGACGTGCATCCATCCGCCGTGCAGAAACATGCTGGTCACCAGCGGCATGAGCGCGCCACCGAGGCTGACGGCGTGCGTGGTAAACATGGCGTCAATGCGCGCGGGAACCAGACCCAGGGTGAAAATGAAGCGCTCGCCGCCGGCTGTTCCCAGGGAGACCTGGTAGAGCCAGACCAGAGAATTGAGGGCGATGATGGCGATGGTGACCACCGGCGTGGTGTAGCGCGGATTGATGTCGCGCAGGGGAATCATTCGCCCGTCCCCCTGGCCTCGAGGGAGGCCAGCTTGATGCCACCGATCTCGTCAGGCGACACCGTGCGGCGGCCGTCGCGCATGAGGCGCTCGATCTCTGCAACCGGCTTAATGCCGCCGCGCGCGCCGAGAGCGGTGCAGTTCAATGCCGCCGCCGCGCAACTGAAGTCCAGCACGCGCTCGAGCGGCCAGTTCTCCAGCATGGCATACACGAACGCGCCGTGAAAGATGTCGCCGGCACCGGTAGTGTCCACGGCATCGACCGCATAGCCGGGGCAGGGAAGGAAGCGGCGTCCATCCCAGGCCAGCGCGCCCACGCGGCCGAGCGTGACGCCGACCAGGCGGTTACCATAGCGCTGCTGGATTGCGGGAAGGGACTTGGCAAGGTCGTGCTCGCCGGTGAGCTTTCCGGGAAAGTCGCGCGAGGCCATGAGGTAGTCCACGTTTTTGAGCAAGTCTTCAACGCCGGGGTAGAGGTTGTCCACGTCTGCAAAGACCGGATTTCCCGACTCGCGTGCCCAGCGCGCTGCCTGCGCCGCAGCCGCGGTATCGTGACCGTCCACGAGAAGGGCGCCGGCTGAGTCGATCCAGACGCGCTGGAGTTCCTCCGGGCGCAACTCAAGGCGAGGGTCGCGACGCCACAGGATGGTGCGCTCGCCTGACTTTTCGTCCACGAGAATGTAAGCGGCCTGGCTGGGGCAATCGGGCACGGCGAGCCAGTGCGCTTCGACGCCGGCACGAGCCAACTCGGCGCGCTGAAATTCCGCCGCACGGTCGTCGCCGATTTTGCCGACGTAGCGCGCGCGAAATCCCCACTCCGCGCAGGCGGCCATGGCACTGGCTACTTGGCCGCCGGGCAGCACATCCGCGGAAATGAACTCGACCTTGGAATCGAAGGCGGGGAAGTGAGGCAGGCGGATGAGCGTGTCGGTGGCGTTGAGGCCCACGCCCACCACGTCCGCGGTGACGTCGCTGTCGCGCACAATGAAATCACTGTAACCGAGGGGCGGGGAATTGCAAGGGCACGGAAGAGGGGTCATTGCGTCTGATAATGTAGGTCAAACACGCGACGGGTTAACGTAATTCAGCGCGATGTGCATTGTGCCGTGAGCGCTGGGCTTGCAATGCAGCAGGGCAGCGCGTGGCTTCGCGCCGTGCAGGTTTTTTCTGAGAAGTGTTGGGCAGGCAAAGGCTTCAAATTTGTCTTAGCGGTGAGAGAATTTTTCTGCCGAAGAGGAATTACAAGAGCAAATGGAGGTTTGGTTATTTCATTTTATTGCTCTGGATTTTTCGATTCTGTAATTGCTTCGCTTGCGCGGGTGTGGTAAATGTTTTTGTTTTGCAGTTGGCCGGCGCAAAGGCGGGAAGCGGAAGCCTTCTGCTGTCGGCACGCCGACACGCTGATGCCGCCGAGGGAGTCGGAAGGGATCGTCCTGCGCACGTATCCACTGGGCGAAGGAGATCGCCTGGTCAGCTTCCTGAGCCGCTCGTTCGGGCGGCTGCGCGGCGTGGCTGCGGGCGCCCGGCGCACCAAGAGCCGCTTCGGTTCCACGCTTGAGCCGCTCTCGTACATCCGTATCTGGTTTTTCGAGCGCGAGACGCGGGACCTGGTGCGGATCAATCAGTGCGAACTCATCGAGTCGTTCATGGAGACGCAGAGCGAGTACGCCTGCAGCCTGGCCCTGGCCCAGGTCAGCGAGATAACCGAAGCGGTGCTGCCGGAGCGCGAGGCCTCCGATGCGGCCTTCCGGCTGGTGTTGCTGACGGCCCGCGCCGTGAAGGCCACGCGCAAGACGGAGCTGCCCATGGCTTACTTCGTCCTGTGGACGGTGAAGCTGGCAGGCTGGCTGCCCGAGCTGGACCGCTGCACGCGCTGCGGCGGCGGGTTGGAAGGCACGAAGGTGTACGCGTCCGTGCAGCGCCACGGGTTGACCTGCGAGAAGTGCCGCCTGCCGGCGATGCGTCCGATTGCTGCGGAAAGTCTGGCCGCCGCGAAAAAGATGCTCTCGCAGCGGCTCGATAGGCTGGTGGAGTCCGCGGCGCCCGTACTTCCACCCGTGGACTTGAGCACGCATCTACTGGAATTGATCGAGCACCAGATCGAACGCAAGCTGACCACGCGGAAACTGATGGAGAGCAAGGCTTGAGCAAGAGAGCCAAAGCGAAACGAAAACCGGCGGCGCACGGCCTGAGTTTTCAGGACGTCATCTTCCGGCTGCAAGAGTTCTGGGCCGGACAGGGCTGCGTGCTGCACCAGCCCTACGACGTGGAGATGGGCGCAGGCACCATGCACCCGGAGACTTTTTTGCGCGTGCTGGGGCCTGCGCCGGGCCGCGTGGCGTACGTGCAGCCCAGCCGACGTCCAGCGGATGGACGTTACGGGGAAAACCCCAACCGTCTTTACAAACATTTGCAGTATCAAGTAATTCTGAAGCCGGGGCCTGCGGAAATTCAAAACCTTTACTTGAAGTCTTTATCGGTGCTGGGGATTCGGCTGAAGGACCACGACATCCGTTTCGAGGAAGATAACTGGGAATCGCCCACGCTGGGCGCGTGGGGCATTGGGTGGCAGGTGCTGCTGGACGGTCTGGAGATTACGCAGTTCACGTATTTTCAGCAATGCGGGGGCCTGGACCTCAACCCGGTCTCTGTCGAGTTGACTTACGGGCTGGAGCGCATTACGGCTTTCCTGCAGAACGTGGACAGCGTGTACGACATCCGCTGGACGGAGAGCCTCACGTACGGACAGGTGCGGCTGGCGGAAGAGCAGCAATTCTCTGTGTACAGCTTCGAGAAGGCAGATGCGGCCGCGGCGCGCAGCCACTTCGAGTCCTACGAGGCGGAGGCGGCGCGGCTGCTGAAGTCGTTTGGCGGCGCCAAGGGGGAAGAGAAGCGGCGCTTCCCGCTGCTGGCGGTATACGAGCTGTGTTTGAAGTGCTCACACCTGTTCAATATTCTCGATTCGCGCGGGGCGATTTCTGTGACCGAGCGTGCCGCGCTCATCGGGCGCGTGCGACAACTGGCCTGCAAGGTGGCGGCAGGGTACGTTGAGCAGCAGACGGGTCACGCCGCGAATGCCGAGGTGCCGGCATGAAAAAGCGCGGCACGAAAGCGGCCATGGCGGATTTCCTGCTGGAGATCGGTTGCGAAGAGATTCCGGCGGGAATGCTGGCGCGCGCGGCGGATGAACTTAAAGTGATCCTTGAGAAACATTTTTCCGCGAACCACTTACTGGGCGATTCCGCTGTGGAAACGTTCGGCGCACCGCGGCGTCTGGTGGCGGCGTGCGCAGCGGTGCGAGTGCGGCAGGAGGACGTGGTGCGGGAAGTGACCGGGCCGCCGAAGGCAATCGCCTTCGACGCTGTCGGCGCGCCGACACGCGCGGCGGAGAGTTTTGCAGCGAAGCAGGGAATCAAGGTAGGTGACCTCACCATATTGTCGACCCCCAAGGGCGACTACGTTGCCGCCAAGCAGGTGATCAAAGGGCGTCCCGCTGCGGACATCTTGCACGAGATTCTGTCGCGCGTGATTGCGGAAATTCCCTGGCCGCGAAGCATGTACTGGACGAGCGCGGAAGGCCCGCGGTTCATTCGCCCCGTGCGATGGATTGTGGCGCTGCTGGGCGGGCGCACGATTCCGTTCACGTTTGGAGAAGTCGCCGCAAGGAATGTCTCCGCAGGGCATCGCTTTCTGGGTAAGGCAAATGTGCCGGTGAAAGGGCGGAAGGACTACCACGCGCGGCTGCGCGCGAATTTTGTGCTGGCCGATCCGGCGGAGCGGCGGCGAAAGATCGAGCGCGAGATCCACGCACTGACTGCGAAGCGCGGGCTGCGCGCGCACGCGGATGCGGCACTGCTCGAACAGGTAACCTACCTCAACGAATATCCCACCGTTGTTCTTGGCGACTTTTCCGAAGAGTTCCTGGACTTGCCGGATGAAATCCTGGTGACGGTGATGCGCGACCACCAGAAGTATTTTGCGGTGGAGCGGAAGGATCGCGGGCTGGCGCCGCATTTTCTGGCGGTCATCAACATGGATGCGGACCGGCGGGGGCTGGTGCGCGCGGGGCACGAGCGCGTGCTGCGGGCGCGATTCGCGGACGCACGATTTTTCTGGCAGCACGACCTGCAATGTCGGCTCGCCGACAATCTCAAGAAACTCGATCAGGTGACCTACGAGTCGCGCCTGGGAAGCTATGCGGCGAAGGTAGCGCGGATGAAATCTCTCGCCGGCTGGCTGGCCGGGCAATGGTTCAATTCAGGCGTGCTGCAAGCGGACGTGGCGAGCTCGATCCGCGCGGCGGAGCTGGCCAAGTGCGACCTGGTGACGGGAATGGTGGGAGAGTTTCCAGAGCTGCAAGGAATCGTGGGCGGGCTGTATGCAAAGGAGCAGAGCGAGCCGGACGAAGTGGCCTGGGCCGTGTACGACCACTATCGTCCGCTGGGGTTGGACGAGCCGATCCCGCGCAACTTGACGGGCTGCGCCGTGGCGCTCGCCGACAAGCTGGATGCGCTGACCGGATGCTTCGCAGTGGGCATGGTGCCGTCAGGATCGAGCGATCCGTTCGCGCTGCGGCGCGCCGCGCTGGGAATTGTGAAGATCATCCTCGAGCGCAAGGCGCCGGTATCGCTTTCTGCTTCTATTGCGGCGGCGGCCGGAATCTTGGCTGCGCAGCCTCAAAAAATTGAAGCAAGCAGCAAGGTGCAGGAACAGGTGCTCACGTTTATCGCCGAGCGCGCGCGATTCGTGTTCAAGGAGCGGCTGGGGTTTGCCTACGATGAAGTGAGCGCGACGCTGGCGGCGGGCGCAGACGACCTGGTGGACATGGAACGTCGGCTCGAAGCATTGAGGGCCATCCGGAAAACCAAGAACTTCGAGCCGCTGGCAACAGCGTTCAAACGCATCCGCAAGATTATCGAGAAGGCCGGGCCGGCGAGCGCATGGAAACTGCCGCAGGTGCGCGAAGACCTGCTGACCGAAGAGGCCGAGCGGAAACTGCACATCGAGTCGCGCCAGGTGGCGCGTGCGGCAGGGGAGCACAAGCGCGGCGGGAGGTACCGCGAGGCGCTGCAGGCGATCGCGGGGCTGCGTCCAGCGGTGGACGAATTCTTCAACCGCGTGCTGGTGATGGCCGATGAGGAAGCGGTGCGCAAGAATCGGCTCACACTGCTGGCGGAATTGCTCAGCGAGTTTTCGACGATCGCGGATTTTTCGGAGATCGTCACGACGGAGAAGTGAAAAGAAGATGTGAAGTGTTGCTTGAGATTTTGCGCCGCGCAAGATGTCGGCGCGCCGACGCGAAGTTTGCACAAAGCCGTAGCCGCGGCGGCCACGAAGATGAGTTGCCGGTCTGATCTTCGCAGGCCAGAATTCATCTCCATCATAAAATCCGATCAGAAGGGAAACACAGATGAAATACGTCTATTTTTTTGGAGCGGGAAGAGCGGAAGGGCACGGCGAGATGAAGCACCTGCTGGGAGGCAAGGGCGCGGGCCTGGCGGAAATGACCAACATCGGGTTGCCCGTGCCGGCAGGGTTCACGCTGACCACAGAGGTCTGCGACTACTTTTACAAGCACGGCAAGAAATATCCCAGGGAGCTAGCCACGCAGGTGAAGGTCAACCTCGCGCGCTTGGAGAAGGTGACCGGCAAAAAGCTCGGCGATGCCAAGAACCCGCTGCTGGTGAGCGTGCGGTCAGGCTCGGCGCGCTCGATGCCGGGCATGATGGAGACGATCCTCAACCTGGGACTGAATGAGCAATCCGTGCAGGCGCTGGCGCGGAACACCCAGAACGAGCGCTTCGCGTACGACGCCTACCGGCGATTTGTACAGATGTATTCCTCGGTAGTGATCGGGCTCCCCAAGGAAGACCTGGAACACAAACTGCGCGCGATGAAAACGCGTTTGGGGGTGAAGGACGACACGGAGGTTTCCGCCAAAGGCTGGCGCGAGCTGGTGAATGAGTACAAGGCGTACTTTAAGGAGCACACCGGCAAGACGTTTCCCGAGGATCCGGAAGAGCAGTTGTGGGGAGCGATCGGTGCAGTGTTCGGGTCGTGGATGGCGGATAAGGCCGTGACCTACCGGCGTGTGGAGAAGATCACCGGCCTGCTGGGCACGGCGGTGAACGTGGTCCAGATGGTCTTCGGCAATACGGGCGACGCCAGCGGAACGGGCGTTTGCTTTACTCGCGACCCCAGCACTGGCGAGAAGATTTTCTATGGCGACTTCCTGCTGAACGCGCAGGGAGAAGACGTGGTGGCGGGCATCCGCACGCCGATGCATTTGGACGAAATGTCCAAGCACATGCCGAGCATCTACAAGCAACTGGAGCGCGTGAGAAGACTTCTAGAAACACATTACCGCGACATGCAGGACATCGAGTTCACCGTGGAGGAAGGCACGCTGTATGTGCTACAGACGCGCACGGGCAAGCGCACGCCCGGCGCCACGTTCCAGATGGCTGTGGACATGGCCAAGGAAGGGCTGATCTCCAGGGAAGAGGCCATCGAGCGCGTGAAGGCAGAGGACATCGAGCGGCTGTTCTATCCGGTGATTGATTCCAGCGTGCAGCGTACGGACTTGCTGCGGCGCAAGCTGGCTGTCGGCGTGAATGCAGTGCCCGGCGCGGCAGTGGGGCAGGCGGTCTTCACCGCGCATGAAGCGGAGACCTGGGCCAAGGAAGGGAAGAAGGTCATCCTGGTAAGGCGGGAAACTTCTCCGGAAGACGTCGGTGGAATGTTCGTGGCGCAGGGAATTCTAACAGCCACGGGCGGCAAGACGAGTCACGCGGCGGTGGTGGCGCGCGGCTGGGGGAAGTGCTGCATCGTCGGCTGCGAGAAGCTGGACATTGACGCCGAGAAGAAGCTGATGAGTTCGGAAGGCCACGTAGTGAAGGAAGGCGATTGGATTACGCTCGACGGCGGCGATGGCGCAGTCTACGAGGGGCAGATCCCGCTGACCATGCCCACGCTCCCGGCGGCGTACACCACGCTGATGCTGTGGGCGGACAAGGTGCGGCGGCTGGGCGTGCGCACGAACTGCGATACGCCGCAGGATGCGCGCAAGGCTCGCGAGATGGGCGCGGAAGGCATCGGGCTGTGCCGCACGGAGCACATGTTTTTCAAGGATTTTGAGCAGCCGGAGCGCAGCGCGGAGCGGCAGTTGGCCATCCAGGAAATGATTGTGGCCGACAACGTCGAATCGCGGCGCAAGGCGCTGGCCAAGCTGCTGCCGTTCCAGCGGCGCGATTTCATCGGCATCTTCGAGGCGATGGATGGGCTGCCGGTCACCATACGGTTGGTGGACCCGCCGCTGCATGAGTTCGTGCCGCACGACCATGAAAAGCAATTGGAGCTGGCGCAGAAAATCGGCGTGGATGTGGAGGTGGTGACGCGGCGCGTGGCGCAACTCCACGAAATGAACCCTATGCTGGGACATCGCGGTTGCCGTCTTTGCATCACCTATCCGGAGATTCTGGAGATGCAGGTGCGCGCGATCATTGAAGCGGCAGTGGATTGCCAGAAGAGAGGAATTAAAGTATTACCTGAGATAATGCATCCGCTCACGTTGGATAAGAAGGAGTTGCAGATCCTCGAAGTAGGCACACGAAAAGTCGCGGATGAAATCATTAAGAAATCCGGCGTGAAGTTGAATTACCTGGTGGGCACGATGATTGAACTGCCGCGCGCGGCGTTGATGGCTCACGAGATTGCCGAGATCGCGGAGTTCTTCAGCTTCGGCACAAACGACCTGACGCAGACGGTGATGGGCCTCTCGCGGGACGACGCGGGACGGTTCCTACCGGACTACGTGGACGCGGCCAAGGCCGGCGTCTTTCCGGCGGACCCGTTCCAGACGCTGGATGTGGCGGGCGTCGGGCAGCTCATGGAGATGGCTATTGAACGCGGGCGCAAGACGCGTCCCAAGCTGAAGATTGGCATTTGCGGGGAGCATGGCGGCGATCCGGAAAGCGTCCGCTTCTGCCACAAGGTAGGGATGAACTACGTCAGCGCGTCACCCTTCCGCGTGCCCATTGCGCGGCTGGCGGCGGCGCAGGCGGTGTTGGAAGAAAAGGCGGCCAAGAACAAGAAGAAGCGTTAAACGTTCAACGTGGAAGGGTTAAAGGTGGGCGCGAAGTCACTGGTGATCGGGATCTGCGGGGGGACGGGGTCGGGGAAGACCACGATCACGAACCGCATCATCGAAGCTTTGTCCGTGGAAAGCGTGCAGGTCCTGCAGCAGGACCACTACTACAAGGACCTGCCGCAGATGCCGCTGGACGAGCGCGCGCAGCAGAACTTCGATCATCCCGAATCGATTGACACGCGGCTGTTCGTCGAGCACGTGCGCGGGCTGCGCGAAGGGATTCCCATCGAGCGGCCGGTGTACGACTTCACGAAACACGCGCGCAAAACAGAGACCATGCGGCTGGACCCGCGGCCGGCGCTGATTGTCGAGGGCATTTTGATTCTCGAATGCAAGGCGCTGCGCGAGTTGATGGACGTGAAGATTTTTGTGGATACCGATGCGGACCTGCGCTTCATTCGCCGGCTGGGCCGCGATATCCGCGAGCGCGGGCGCACGGCGGAATCCGTCATGGCGCAGTACCTCTCCACCGTGCGGCCCATGCACATGGAGTTTGTCGAGCCGAGCAAGCGCTACGCCGATGTGATCATCCCCGAAGGCGGGCACAACGAAGTGGGGATTGATTTGGTGATTCAAAAGATTCGCTCGCTGGTGCCTCTCTCAAAAACTTAGCTTACGAGGACACTGCGTCCGACGGGGCGGACTCCGCGTCGGCCGGCGGCAGCCGTCCGTGTTACACACAAATCAGCACGGCGAAAAGTGGTGTAGAATCCGGCAAGAGGAAAGGCTTATTAATTCCCGAGCGGTATAAGGATTTGAAGAATGACCAAGAAAAGAGTCTACGGAATCCCATGCACAGTCTGCAAATGGCCAATTAAAGTTGGCTCGATTGATTTAGCAAATGACGCTCATCTAGATAGCTTGCGACATGCACTCTCCGCATCAGGTTGGCAAGACAGGACGGTGGAGTGTAAACGCCTTGGATGCAACTCCAATACTTGGTGCATCTTGGACAAGCTGATATTTCTGGACCTTTAGTAAATCTTAGTAAGTCTATGATGTCTTCGATTCAGGAGAAGCTTTGGCAATTCTGGTGGCAATAATAATCGTCGTTCTGATAATCGTATTCAGTTTCCGAGCAGAACTAAGGAAAAAATCAATCGAAGAAGAAACTTTTCTAAGGATGTCTGGCGCCGTGGGAATCCATCTTTGGGATTATGCATCACCCGTTCAGCGCCAAGAATTGCTGGCCGGGGTTGGGATACTTGCTGAAGACGGCACGTACTACACTGGCGACTTGCTGTCCACGAAATTCAGAGAACTACCTAATTCTGTTACAACATTGCTCGCCCGACACTCAAAGGAAATAAGACAAGAGCTTTCTGGGCTGCCGGCGCTTCCGCTTGCGCAGAAACCATTAAGCCCACCAGCTGACGAAGCCGCCACCGCACAGAAGCACGCCCACAATAAGGAGCTAGCGAGTCAGCAATTGCTCGCGAAAAGCAAGGATTACACTGAAGAAGAGCGTGATGCTTTGCTAGAATCCTACCGGGCCGCTATTAATCCGCCCCCAGAGATGATTGAGCTTGCAAACCTCCTCAACAAGAGTTTCGACGGGGACTTTCAACTCGCTAGTAGAGACGGTATCTTTAGAGGTGGCGCAGAACAGAGAAATGCTGGTCTTCGATCCCCGGATAACACTGAAACTTATAGGCTTAACACCCCGGAGGCCTTCGACGTATTCGCTGACGGGCTTGCAAAAGAAATATCGCAGACATTCTCGGCTTCCAGATTCACGCACCTTTTCAAAAAAGAGACGCTATCGAAAGGCTGGACTGCGGAAGATGCGCTTGTCATGTGGTAGGCATTGGGACACCTTTCTTTGGCGGTGGGTGTGTGTGGGGCGTACAACGACAAGGCCCCGCTGTTCCGCATCTTCGACCTCTGCAGATCGCGACTTTTGAATTACTGGAATATGTCGGATGACATGTTCGAAAAACTGAGACCACTTATTAGCGAGAAAGAAGAGGAGGCGTTTGCATCATTCAGAGGATGCAAGAATGTGGCCGACCTGCGTCTGTTCTTTGCTCGGTATACGAGTAGGATTTCGGGCGCGCCGGTCCCATTCTCCGAGCGGAGAATGTTCGAGGACGAATTGTCGGGCATCAAGTATCAGAGCAGCAACCCCATCTTGCACGCGACCATCTGTAAACTATTTATTGCGAATTGTAGAGCGACAAAAGCAGTGCTCGAAAATGTCTCCATATAACCTGCCCCATAAGAGAGCGCTTCGGTGTGCAGCACAGAACGGTTCGCGGAGCGAGAAGCGAATTGATACGAGCCACGTGTAGCATATGAGCCGGGAGGTTTGAGATGGCAACAAGGGAACATAATTTTCGTAAAGCCGCTTACCACGCAGGAATCTTGGAGCAAAGCATCAAAGAGATCGAAGACAATTACAAGAAAGGCCTAAGGCCCTTAGCGATAGCAAATCTTCGCAGGCGATTTGACGACATGAATTGCTATCTTGAGGACGCCATTAAGAACGCGAAAAAGTACCGGCGTTGACTTACGCTATGTCGGCATTTTGAGGAAGAAATAAATCCCCAGAAACGCGAAAATCGTGTCCGGCGACCAGGCGGCCAAAAACGGCGGAAGCTGGCCGACGGATCCCATAGCTTCGAAGAGCGCGGACACGGCCCAGTAGGCGATGCCGATGGCCACGGAGAGCGCGACGCCGCCCATGGTGCTGCGCGCGCGGAAGACGGCGGCGAAGGGAATCCCCAGCAGGACAATAATCGGCGCCATGAGCGGGTAGGCCAGTTTCTTGTGCCACTGCACGGAGATGCGCGCCACGTCGAAGCCGGCCTGTTGCAGGTCGCTGATGTACTGGCCCAGCTCGCGCAGGTTCATCTGGTGGTACGGGCGAACTTCTCGGAAAAAGTAAGCGGGCGGCTCGGTCAGCTCGGAGAGACGAATCTTCCGGTAGGGAACGAACTGCTTGATGGTGGAGCCGTCGAAGTCGCGCACCCAGCCGTCTTCGAGGTTCCAGGTCTTTTGTGCGTCGTTCCACGTGGCGCGCGCGGCAAAGACGCGGCGGCGCATCTGGAAATTTGCCGGGTCCAGCTCGAAGACGCTGAGCCCGCCAAAGAGACGGCTTTCCGGGTCGAAGAAATCGTAGTTGTAGAGGCGCAGGCCTTCGCCGAAAATCCACTGGCGGCGCGGCTGAAAGAAGGTCCGCGCCGGGCGGCCCTTGATCTGGTTGCGCAGGGCGTCCTGACGCTTGTTGGTGTAGGGCAGGTACGTGTCGTCGAAGAGCATCATGGCGGCGGCCAGCAGCAGGCCGGCGACGAGCAGCGGCACGGAAAGGCGGTAGAGGCTGACGCCGCTGGCCTTGAAGGCGACTAATTCGTTGTTCTTGACCAGCACGCTCATGGTGACGATTACGGCCATGAGCACGGCCAGCGGAAGGAGTTGGTACACCAGCAGCGGCGTCAGAAAGCGGAAGTAGTCGAAGACAACTAGGAAGGGGATGCGGTTCTTGGCGATGTCGTTCAGCAGCTCGAAAAATGTGAAGGAATGGAAGAGAATCAGGAACCCCGCCAGCATGAGAAAGAAAAATGTGAAGAAGCGCCGCAGGATGTAGAGGTCCATCAGCAGCGGCCAGCCGTTGCCGGAGCGCTTCACGGCGCGGCTTGTGCCCCGAGGCACGGCGGTTGCTTTGCGGGCCGGGCCGTCGGACGCAGGCAAATGGACGTCCGCTGCGGCCGTGCGCGCATGCATTCGCCGATGACGCCAGTCGGCAATGGCCTCCGACCAGCGCGTGAGTACGCCTTCAGCGCCGACCTGCTCCATGCGCGGCAAAAGGAAAACTCCCAAGAGCGCAGCCAGAATGTTGGCGCCCCAAATTCCCAGCCAGGGCGGAACCACGCCTTGCCGCGCCATCCCCGCGCCCCCGATGAAAACCAGATAGTAGCCTGAGATGAGCAGCAGCGTGAGGATGAGCCCCGCGGCACGACCTCCGCGGCGAGGACGCGCGCCCACCGGAACGGCAAGCAGCGCAAAGACGAGACTGGCCACGGGGAAGGCCATGCGGCGGTGCAACTCGACGCGCAACTCGCGCCAGTCCGGGCCTTCGGCGGCGATCAGGTCGCCGAGCGGGCGCTCCGGCGGAGTCAGTTGGACTGCGGCACGGGCAAACTCTCCGAAGGTAACCGGAATATCGCTCTGGCCGAAAGTTGTGACGGAGTAGCGGTCCGGCTCGCGCAGGTTATACTCGTGCGTGCTGCCGGTCTGGAGGTGCAACTGGATCTTGCCCTGTTCGCGGTCGGCGATTACAATCGCATCCTCCGCCAGGGTCACGCGTGATCCATTTTCCGTGCCTGTCTCCGCCAGAAAGATGCCGCGCCAGCGCGTGGCGGCCGCTTCCACGTCCTGCACGTAGAGGACTAGTTTGGGAAAGCGCTCGTCGAAGACGCGCGGCTGGATTTCGAAGGAGGCCTGGGTGGAGCGCAGGCGTTCCTCGAGAGCGTGAAAGGTGCGCAGCGACGCCGGCACCAGCCAAAACGTCATCGCGGCGGTGAGCAACGCCGCACCGAGCGCCAGCCCGCCGACCGGAAGCAGCAGGCGTCGCTGGTTGATGCCCAGCGAGTGCAGGGCGATGACTTCGCTATCGGCCGAGAGGCGGCCGAGCCCGATAAGCACGCCCACCAACACGGACATCGGTATCGTAAAAGTGAGCACTCCGGGTAGCGTGCACAGAAACAGCAGCGCTACGCTGGGGAAGTCCGCCGAGTGGCGCACGATCAGTTCCATCAGGCGGACGAGCTGCGGGATAAAAAGAACAAAAGTAAAAACAGCCAGCCCCAGCGCGCCGTGTGAGATGATTTCTCGGGAGATGTAGCGGTCAATGATGCGCATGCGTCAGGCTTCGCATTCTAGCACGTCCGCAGCGGCGCCAAGGGAGGCGCCGGCGCGATGAACCGCGTGAACCTCGCCCTGCTGTGGCACATGCACCAGCCGCAGTACAAGGACCCGTCCACGGGGCGCTACGTGATGCCGTGGACGCGTCTCCATGCCACGAAAGACTACTGGGGCATGGTGAAAATCCTCACAGAATTTCCGAACGTGCACATGACGTTCAACGCGGTGCCGTCGCTGGTGGCGCAACTGGAAGAGTACGCCAGCGGACAGTTCGATGAGCCCGTGTTCCAGCTTGCCTTCAAGCCGGCGAGCGAATTGGAGACGGACGAGAAACTCGAACTGCTGGACCGCGGATTCCAGCTCAACCGCGAAAACCTGATGCGGCGGTGGCCGCGCTTCGTCGAGCTGTACAACCTGCTGCAAGAATTGGGCCGCGAAACCGCCGCGGAAAACTTCGGCCCGCGCGACTGGTGCGATTTGCAGGTCCTCTCGCAGCTTGCGTGGATGGACGAGGTCTGGCTGGCCAATGACCCGGTGGTCGCCGAGCTCTCCCGCCGCGGCGCCAATTTCGCCGAGGAGGATAAGCAGGCGTTCAAGGTGCGGATATTGGCGCTGCTTGCGGACGTGCTGCCCGAATACCGGCGCGCCGCTGCGAGCGGCCAGATCGAAATCTCTACCACGCCGTTCTATCACCCCATCCTGCCGCTGCTCTGCGATACGGACATCGCCCGCGAATCGAATCCGGGCACGCCGCTTCCGCAGCCGCACTTCCAGCATCCGGAGGACGCCCGCGAACAACTGGTGCGCGCGCGCAAATCGCACGAGCGCGTGTTTGGCGCGCCGCCGGCCGGCCTGTGGCCTTCGGAGGGCTCCGTCTCCGATGCGACGCTGGACCTGGCGGTGGAACTCGGCTTCCAGTGGTTCGCGACGGATGAAGGCGTGCTGGGCCGCACGCTCAATGTGGGCTTCTGGCGCGACTCGTCGGGGATTCCGTCGAACGCCGAACGGCTGTACGCGCCGCTGCGCGTGCGCCGCAACGGAAAAGACGTGGTGGGCTTCTTCCGCGACCATTATCTTTCGGACCTGATCGGCTTCGTGTACAGCCGCATGCTGGGCGTGGCCGCCGCCGAAGACCTCTACCGGCGCATCCGGCAAATCGGGGAGCGCGTGACGTCCAGCCAGCCGCTGACCGTCACGCTGATTCTCGACGGCGAAAATGCGTGGGAGTATTACCCGGGCAACGGGCGTGAATTCCTGCGTGAGTTTTACAAGCGCATTGCCGCCGACCCGGACATCCGCGCGCTGACAATTTCCGAAGCCATCCGCGCGGCCGGCGAGATTCCAACCGTCGAGAGTATTTTTCCGGCGTCGTGGATCAACGCGAATTTCGACGTGTGGATCGGCCACGCGGAGGACGTGCGAGCGTGGGAATTGCTGCGCAACGCGCGGGATTTCTTCTCGCGCGCCGAAAAGCTGCACGAGGCAGGAGGCACCGGCGCACCCACCACCGAGCAGCTTGCCGCGGCCTACGAATCGCTGCTGGCCGCCGAGGGCAGCGACTGGAATTGGTGGTACGGCCCCGAGCACAGCTCGGCGAACGACGCGGAATTCGACGCGCTCTACCGCAAACACCTCACGGAAATTTATGCCGTGCTCGGCGCGGAAGCTCCGGAAGAGCTGGCCCATCCCATCAAGAAGAAACCGGAGCGGGCGTTTGTGCTGCCTCCGGGGGCGTTCCTGGATGTGCAGGTGGACGGGCGCGTGAGCTCGTACTTCGAATGGCTCGGCGCCGGGCTGTATTCCGCGGACCGGCAGAGCGGCGCGATGCACGGGCGGTCTTACACATTGCACGAGCTGCACTACGGCTTCGATGAAAACAATTTCTATTTGCGCGTCGAGCCGTTCATTGAGGCCATGGAAGAGCTGCAGGAATGCGAATTTCGAGTCACGATTGCGGCGGAAGACGAATTGCGCATCGTGGCGCACGTCGAGGCAGGGAAGTTGCAGCGCTTCGAAGTGGAGCGCAACGACGCGTGTTTGCTGAATCTTCCCGACGGCATGGCCGTGGCGTTTGGCAGAATTCTGGAAGTGCGCATTCCGCGCGAAGTCATTTTCCCTTCCGTTCCGGCTTCCTTGCCTCCGGCTTCTGCTTCGTCACTTCCTCCTTCCTCAATTCCTCCTTCCTCCCGTTCGTCCTTCGGCCTCGCTGCCGCGGTCTGGGAAGGCGGCCTGCCCATCGACGTGCTGCCGTCGGAAGGATTTCTGGAGATCAAACTCGGTGCAGACGCCTTTGCTTGGCCGGTCTTGTAACTAGTTGACTGAGTACCTTCGGCGTGCTATAGGGCAGCGAGGTATCCGGCATTTTCCTCGACCAATCGAGATTCAATTGAGACTAAAATCAAAAGCGAGAACTTCAGCCGTCCTTTCTTGCATCCTCTCCTGTATATCAGGTTGCGATCTTTCAAAAAATCCAAGCCCTGCTCCCAACATGAACGCACGAGAATCCAAGGTAGAACAGGAAATACGACTCACCTTCGGAGGTTGGGTCGATGGCAAAGCTCAAGACGAAAAGCTCGATGGGGTATGTGTGCCGGAATCCACGCGGAGCATATTGGAGTGCGACATATACAATGGCCTACCGAACTGGACAATAACAGAGGTTATTGTGAGAGTTGCTTGGTCGCCCTACATTGACGAAAACGTGCGATCATTTAAGGTGATTACAAATATCAAACCGATGACGACCGAACACGCGAAAATCAGGCTTGGTCTTCAGCTTCCACGCGACACCTACCAAGGTCGTCTTACCCGCGATCCGAATCTGCAATGGCAAAAGCACTGGGGGTGGCTCATCGTGGGCGCGAAGGGTTTCCAAACTAAGTGAATTGGGCTGAGCAGCCTCCCCGCACACGCTTGATCTCCGCCAGACGAGCCACCCCGAATGAGTGGAGGCGCTATGAAGAAAAAACCTAGCAGTCGCCGTCGGAAAAACGGGCGCGACACCATGCGGTCGGAGGACGACTTCTCCGCGGCGGTTCGCGGCGCTACGGCAGCAAGATACGCTAGAGGCGCCAACGGCGTGCATCGCGAAGATGAACCGCCGCGGCTGGATCGCAGTCGTTAAGTGGCTTTCACTCCGGCGCACTAGAGGACCCTGTGACCCTTTCCGATAGGCTCTACAGCGAGACCGAAGACCGTTGCGCTATCTGCGGTCTCTCTCACGTGCAGGCTCTCACGATTCATCATATCGACGGTCACGACTCGAACAACATCTACGAGAACATGATCGTCTTGTGTCACAACTGCCATCAGAGACACCACCAGGGGAAAGGTATCAGCCAACGCGAAATTGAGGACCGGAAACGCCACTTGGTCCAGAAGACGATCACCGTCTACGGCATTAACGCGATGAAGATCGCCGCGCGCAACAACTTCGGCGTCATTGCTCTTCCATTTCTTCTCTTTCACCTAGTCGATCTGGGTTACATGACAAAGGAAGAGAATCAGATGGGATACGGGCCGCAGGATGATGCAACAGCCAGATTCGCCATCACCGATAAGGGGCGAGAGGTCCTGACGAAATTCATGAAGTAGCCGGGCCGGGTGCGCCACCTGTCCCGCCTGCCCCGATTCCGGAACCGCAGGGCCAGGGATACGCAGTCAGAAGGCGCGCCACTTTTCTGCGACCAATGATTCGAAATGGCGTGGGAAGGGCATACATGCCGCTGTTTAGTATCTGTGCGATCGGCGAACTTCCAGCCGAAGGGCGAGCAAGGGCCGCGCACAATGGCCGAAGCCGCTGGCTTTTGAACGGTGCGAGAGGCTAGGATCTAAATGTTACGCTGTGCTCCACGCCGGAATTGTACGTCGCACACATCGCAGGAGGCGCGATGTATGACCCACCTGCGAAGAAGTTGGAGAAGTTGAAAGCGGCCTTGTCTTTGCACCTCGCTTGTTATAACTTTTGCCAAATTCATTCCATGCTGAGGCGATTCGCCAACGGAGTCCAACAATGAGGCTTGAAAACAAAGTCGCGGTCTTTGCTTTCCTCACCCTATGGGGAACAATGGCACAGTCCCAAGTAAAAGACATGCCGTCCCAAGCGGAGTTTGAGCCCATCTTGGAGAATGCCGAGACCAAACTCAAGAGTTTTGTCGCTACGCTAACTCAATTCAGGGCAGAGGCCGCTGCTCTGGACGCGCAAAGATTAAACGACGACTTGAAGTCTTTTCGTGAGCTCTTACAAGTGATTCAAGCGACACGCGTCACAGGCGATGGTGCCGCGAACAGAGGCATAAACATGGGGCGCTTGGTGCTGATCCTAGGAGGCTTTGATGATGTGGCGCTAGAGGCTGCAATGTGGAAGTCCGTAGCCGAGCTCCACATGTGCCAAATGTTGATCCAGCACCAAAATCCGAGCCGCTACGATCAGTTCAGCACGAGACTGACGATGGATTTGCAAGTGCTGCGCGAGGTCGGGCGTCAACTGTTCCACCCGACGCTCCGCATGGCTGACGCCGCCGACACGATTTTACTTATCATGAGCGATTCCGAATCAAAGAACAAACCCAAACCTCGCTGATTGCTCGATGTCCTCTTGGTTGAAGTCGGGAACATCGCCGCGGCCGGGTGCCTCATCCCTCTCGCGCTCTCCGCGGGAAGGGTGGGGCACTCCCCGCCTTCGACCTCACGTCTGCCTGTAATATCCAAAAGATAAGTAGTAAATATTGTAATTGACTTATTGAAAGTATTACGCTAGACTGCCACGATTGCCCAGTGGGCGGAAGAAGAAAAAGTGCCAGGTTGCAGGTAGCAGGCGGTAGGGAACAGGGAAAACGATTCAAGTGCCAGCAAAACCTATCAACTCGCTTAACCTACAGAATCGGCCGCACTTCCACGTTCTGTTACAAATTGTATCAAAACCAACAAAGCTCTTGGTTTCTTGCGTTTGCGGCATTCGATGATGAAGGGGGGAGGGGTAGTGCTTCAAAACACTTTCACGGCAAGATCGCGGGGGCGGTGGCCGACGGGGATCATGGTCAGCAGGCTCTGCGTGCGCACGCGAATGACGGCCAGGTCGTCGGAGTCCTCGTTGACCACCAGCAGCATGTCGTCGCCCGGGCTGAAGCGCGCCACGCCTGGGCGGCGTCCGACGGCGATGAACGGCAGTGCGTGACGAAACGCGATTTCAGTGGGCAGCACGCGTCCGGCGGCGGCATCGGTCACAAAGAGATATCTGTCGTCGGCGCTCAGGCAGGCACGCGACGGCGTGTCACCCAGCAAAACGTGTTCGGTCACTTCGTTGGTCCACGTGTTCAGAATTGCCAGGCCATGCGTAGCAGGTGATGGCACGTACAGCTCGCCGCCATCGGACTTCATCACCAGATCGGAGGCCTGGCTGCCGAGAGGAAGGTTGGTCAACAGCGCCAGTTGCTTCAGGTCGAGCACCGAGATTTGAGCGGAGCCTGCCGCGGTTACGAACGCCTCAAGACCATTGGGGAGAACCTCGACACTTTCCGGATGCGCGGCGACGGGGATGGTGGCAAGGATCGCCAGGGTGGCCGCGTCCAGCACGCTCACGGTGGAGTCATCGCGGTTGGGGACAAGCAGGCGCTTGCCATCGGGCGTGACGCGCGCGAGCCACGGGCGGCGCCCGGTGCGCACGCTGGCCAGCACTTTTTGGGTTGCGCAGTCAATCGCAGAAACCGTTCCGCTGCCCGACCCGGCCACGTAAGCTCGCCTGCCATCGGAGCTGAAGTCCACCGCAAATGGCGCTGCGCCGACGGGAATGCGCGCTTTGACCTGGCCGCTGCGCGCGTCAATCACCCACGCGTAGCCGCCATCGGTGCTCACGCCCCAAATTTCGTCACGCGTGGGATGAGCGCGCACGCCACTGGGCGTGGAGCCTACAGCAATGGTGGCCACCGAGGAGAGCCGGACGAGGTCCACTACCGTGACCGTGCCGTCGGCGGTGTTGGTCACGTATGCGCACATCCGCACGCCGGGCCGCAGCACGGACGGGCGGTGTTCTCTGGCGACTTGCCAGAACACTCCCGCTGCGAGCAGGACAAGAAGAAACACAAGGCGCGCATTGAGTCGTGGAAAGATTTTCACTTGTGCGGCAAAACTATTTTGCGCTTTCAGTTCAAACTTCGGTGCAGCACGGCGGCAATTTGCCGGACTTCGGACACCAGTTGGTCGAATTCATCAGGGAGGATGGACTGCATGCCGTCGGAAAGCGCGCGGTCCGGCTGGTGGTGCACTTCGACGAGCAGGCCGTCGGCGCCAGCGGCGATGCCCGCGCGAGAAAGCGGCAGCACTTTGTGGCGACGCCCCGTGCCGTGGCTGGGGTCCACGACAATGGGGAGATGGCTACGCTTCTTCACGGCGGGAATGACGCTCAGGTCCAGCGTGTTGCGAGTGAAATCGGAAAACGTGCGCACGCCGCGCTCGCACAGGATGACGTTGTAGTTGCCCTCGGCCATCACGTATTCCGCGGCCATCAGGAATTCGTCGAGCGTGGCGGACATGCCGCGCTTCAGAAGCACGGGCCTTTTCGAGCGCCCAGCGCGGCGCAGCAGAGAGAAATTCTGCATGTTGCGCGCGCCGATTTGAATCACGTCGGCGTACTGCTCCACCAGGTCGAGGCTTTCGTTGTCCACCGCTTCGGTGACGATGCCCAGGCCGAAGCGTTTGCGCACTTCGGCCAGTACCTTGAGACCCGGCTCGCCCAAGCCTTGAAAGCTGTACGGGGACGTGCGCGGTTTGTACGCGCCGCCGCGGAAGAGCTTCACGCCGGCGGCGGCGATGCGCTGGGCAATGGCCATTGCCTGCTCTTCGCTTTCCACGGCGCAGGGCCCCGCCACCATGCCCACTTGCTGGCCGCCGAAGGCCACCTCGCCCAGGGGCGTGGGGATGCGCACGACGGTGTCTTCTTCTTTCACATCGCGGCTGACCAGCTTGTAGGGTTTGCTGACGGGAATGCACTCGACCACGCCGGACATGGACTCCAGCACGCCGAGGTCGACGGCGCCTTTGTTGCCGGTGATGCCGATGGCCGTGCGTGTGGCGCCGGGAATCGGATGGGGTTTCAGGCCCAGCGATTCGATGCGGTCGCAGACCGCGCGCACCTGCTCTTCGCTGGCGTGCGCTTGCATCACAACTAACATGGACGGCTCCCCCGATGGACTGAAAGCGTGCAGACTAAACTTGGCAGTCTACTCTAAAGCGCGAGGCGAGTTCAAATTACGGGTTCAGCTATCCAGTTGGGGCTTGCGGGAAAAGGGATTGTGACGCGGTTTTTTCCAGTGGGCGGTGCTGTAGACCTCCAGTTCGACATCGCTGATGCGGAACTGGGAGGTCGGTGGGTGATTCGAGGAAGTGGCGAGCTCGTGACGGAGCTTCAGGGAGCAAATGTCCGGGGCGTCCTGATAACGTGCCCGGTGAGAGTTAAAGGCCTCGTTGGCGATGGCCAGAGTGAATTCACGCGGCAGGGTTTCCGCTTCGCGCACGAGGAACGTATATTTGCGGACCAAAGCCAGGACTTCAAAGCCCACGTACTGCACGATGACGGTGTCTACCAACTTTCACCTCCGACTTGCGAGAAGATGGCAGGAAAAAAAGGGCGCCCCGACAAATCGGGACGCCCGCGTTGCTTAGAGGCCAGCTACGTTGGAAGCCTGCAGGCCCTTGGGGCCGGTGGTGACTTCGAATTCAACCGCCTGGCCGTCGTTCAGCGATCGGTAGCCTTCTCCCTGGATGGCGGAAAAGTGCACGAAGACGTCCTCGCCGGACTGGCGCTGGATGAATCCGAATCCCTTGCTGGCATTGAACCACTTCACAGTTCCTTGTTCTTTCACTTTGTTTCCTACTTTCGGTTTGAGCTATTCGGTGCCGCTCGTCTTAACTCTTCGGCTCACAGTGAACGCTCGCCGTGAACGGGAGCCTCCAGCCGCAAAAAAATCAAAAAGCGCTGCAAGTGTGAACTTGCAGCGCCTCTAACGAATCCAAAGGTTTTACAAGAGCAACAAACGCAAAGCCATTCTAGCACAACTACGGCGGGAAACGTTAACAAAATCTTCAATTCATTTCACTAATAAATCCTGCGCGTTGCCTGCTGAAACTGCGCGGGAAGGGCGGGAGAAATCGACATGGGGACCCAGTCTTCAGACCAGACGGGCAAAACGGCGATTGGCATGGGGGAAATCCACGCCGAGCGCAAACCAGCATATCGCGCCGAAAGCGAAAGCGGGTAAGAGCGAAATCAAGCTGCAATGGGGTGTAGGAGCCGGCACGCCCTGGCCCAACGCTGTCAGTAGCGCCCCGGTGACGATGCTACCAATGGCCATCCACTGATACATGCGCAGCCGGGCAATGACCGGCGTCTGCGGTTCACCACGATAGGCTTCCTCGACAAAGCGGCCCAAGCCGTTCAGGATCAGGTAGAGCCCCGCAATCAGGTGCAGCGGAGGGTGCAGAATCCATAGCCGCGCCAGGGCCACGCCAGTCACGATATTCCAAAGGATGGAATACAGCGGCGTGGCGTGAGTGGGCACGCCGTTCCACGGCGTGAGTCGGGTCACTCGGGATTGCGGATGAATATAGCGGATGCCGACGGTCTCCGGCGCGGGCCTGCCGTGACAGCAGCCTTGCACGAGGCAGCGCAATCTGCCGAGCGCCTGCACCCACGGCCCGCTCACGGCAAACGCGGCCAGCAACAGCCAAGCGCTACTGCCAGTGAGCGGCGCGGCCAACGCGCCCAGTATCGTGCCCAGAAGCCCTCCGTAGTAGCCGAAGGGGCGCAGCAGCACCGGCGAGCCTTCAATAAATTGCGCCCACAGCCCGGCACCCAGCAGGCCCGCGACCACCGCTAGAAAAGTCGCCGCGGTGCTCTCCGGTCCCGCCAGCGTCTGCGTGATGAACACGCCGGCGAATCCCGCCAGTCCGGCATACGCGCCGTGATTGATCACGCGGAGCGGGCCGAGCTTCCAGTCCTTCCACGAGTTGCAGAGCCGCTCCGACAAATTGCGCAGGCCGTGCCAGACTCTTGCGGCGTACGCAACGAGCGCGGTGATCAGAAAGCCTCCGAGCACATCCACGATGGCGTGCATGCCGGTGGTGACGCAGCTGGCCGCCACCAGCAGCGCCCACGCCCAACATACCCAACGCATCACTGGCCAACGACCTGCAAACACTTTGGCGGCGAGCAGCGCCCAGATGACATGAAACGACGGAAACGCGGCGCCGGGAATATCCAGCGTGCGTTCCCAGGCGAGCAATTCTCCGAGCGCGTGATGGGGAACGAAGGGTCGCGGCACTGCCACGAGCGGAATGACTAAGAAAAGCGGAAACACAATGGCCATGGCCAGTAGCCCGCGCACGGCAAACCGCCGCAAGTCGCGCGCGCTTGTTGCCACGAGCGGCACCAGTGCCGTCACTACGTAGCAACTTGCGTAGAAAAACTCGGTCCACTCCAAGACCGGAAGGTGCTTCTCGAAAGGCAGGAACGCGGAAACGGCATCGTGCGGCACTCCGGCCGACACGATTGCTTCGTACAGAAACACCCAGGGGAGCAAGACACAGAGATAGCAGCGGATTCGCTCGCTACCAGTGGGTGGGCGGTCGTCGCCCGGAGGCAGGATGGCGTGCGGATTCACCATCGAGTCGCCGAAGCGGCTTCGCAGGTCGTGGCGCTCATAGCCGAGTACCAGTGCCGCGCAGCCCAGCGCCACCAGCGGAGTCACCAGCCACAAGCCGCTCGCCGACCCCGCAGCGATGGAGACGCCGACGGAGAGCACGCAGAAGCCGGTATAAATCGGGTGCGGCAAAAGGCGGAAGACTCCTTGCGTCACGTAGTGCGGCGGCGGAGCCAAATTCATCGGCAGACCCTTGCCGTGAGTCCATAGCGCGGCCATTCCCAAGCCCACGAGAAGTGCGCCCGCTGCGCCGAAGGCCAGCCCGAGGAACAGGGAAGCGTGCAGCGGAATTTGCACGGACGCCGCAGTCGATCTGGCCCATAGGACAAGCAATACCGGCAGCACCAGAGCAAAAAATCCTCCGTAAAGAATCTTGCTTGCGGACGATGGCGCACCTACGGCCATTGAACTACCTCATGAATGGCCCAGCCGGACGACTGGGGCACCCCAGCACGGCGAAGCACGGCGCGGCTCCTCCATTTGCATTCGCGAATGCCCATTACGGATTGGGGGAACAGTTTCTGCACGTTGGGAATTTTCGAGAGAGCGGTTGTTGCGAGGATTCCTTCCCGCAGAACAAGGCTTTCTTCGAAATCCAGAATGACGTCGCGGCCCGTGAGGACTACTTGCTGCTCGGTGATGCTCTCGGCCTGCACTTCTGTGCCGTTGTGAAAGACGACGCGCTTCGAGTATGGGCCGCGCCAGTCAATCCACACGAGCGAATCTGAGTCGCTGAGAAATCTGCCCCAGCGAAGTTCTTTGAGCGGCAATCGCCATGGCGGGATGGTCATGCGCAGGTGTTCGGCATATCCGAGACCACACACGGCGGCGGCTTTTGCGATGCGCACGCGAGCAGCGGCGCGCGGTTGCGTGCAGTTCCATTCGATTTTCCCGGTTTCCGAGTCCAAAATGGTCGCCCTGACGGGCGGCTCCATGGCGGTCCACGTTCCTTCGACCTGGAGCGGCGAGGATTTCCAGACCAGCGTCGGCCCGGAAACGCTTGGCGGCGAGCCTCGCCGCAGCGAGAGCTTTGTCCGCATTCCTTCGCCCGCGGAATGCAGAAGCAAGCTCTGGTAGTGAATGGAGAGCGACTTCCAGCGAAGCTCGCCCAGGTAGCCGATGAACGTGCGGCCGTCCTTATCTACACAGTCGAAGTACCATTTGGAGAGTGCAAACGGCGGGTTGCGGGTCACGGGAAGTCTTCCTGAGGCGCAGCGGACACTCAAACTATGTCAAAAATAAGCTGATTGGCAAGGAGTTTAGCTCTCCCAAAGCTGTCACGGCCGGTCATTCATCTCGCCGCCGCCCACACCGCGGCGTGTAGTGGCTGCACATCGTCGTTTACCGAATGCCGCGGCATCGGCTAAACTGATGGGTTCAGCGGCCGCTTCATACCGACACAAGTGACTGAGGGCATGGACGAGATTCTCCCGAATACGCAGTTGGTGTACGACGCGGAGGACGAATATCGTCCGGAGCCGGCGGCGCCCGCGGGTCCGCCTGCGTGGCAGGACGGCAGCCTGCGCATCGGAATCCACACGTCGATTGCCGGGGACATCGCGCAGTCGCTCGAAATCGCGCACGGCTTGGGAGCCAATGCGCTGCAAATTTTTTCGGCCAGCCCGCGCATGTGGCACGCGGGGGGCGCGTCCTCCGGGCCCACAGGCGGCCCGGGGCGCGAGAGGTTTTCCGCGGTGGAGATGTCGCGGTTCCGCGCGCGGCGGGAAGAGCTGGGGCTGGGACCGCTGGTCATCCACGCGAATTATTTGATTAACCTCGCGTCGCCCGATCGCGTGCTGCGCGTGCGCTCGATTCAGGCGTTTCATGATGAACTGGTCCGCGGCGTGGCGCTGGGCGCTGATTACCTAGTGGTGCATCCGGGGTCGAGTCGAGGGGGCGATGCACGGCAAGCAGCGGAAGCAGTCGCCCAATCGCTGCAACAGGCGACGCGCGGGATGAAGCTGGGCAACCTGCGCATCCTGCTCGAAAACACAGCGGGGCAGGGCAGCGTGCTCGGCTCCACGTTTTCCGAGCTGAAATTCATTCTGGACCTTTGCCCGGAGCTGCCGCTCGGTGTGTGCATCGACACGGCGCATATGTTTGCAGCCGGGTTTAACATCCGCGAGGCCGAAGGATTGGAAATGACTCTCAAGGCCATCCAAAGCACATTTGGGCTGGCCCGCGTGTTCATTATTCATTGTAACGATTCGAAGGCGGCGCTGGCGTCGAGAGTGGACCGCCACGAGCACATCGGCAAAGGCAAAATTGGACTGGAGGCCTTTCGCCGAATCTTGAATCATCCGATGCTCGCGCCGGCCGCCGCGGGGCAGCAACCAGAGCCGGCTACCGGCGGCGTGGGCCGCGCGTTCATTCTGGAAACGCCGATTGATAAGCCCGGCGAC